>Ga0210019_1003094_pt1 | contig 15559 bp, 22 predicted proteins | sample CryGeyCG2114_020_2_FD_183969 | JGI IMG/M metagenome (GOLD analysis project Ga0210019, IMG submission 183969) | Groundwater microbial communities from aquifer - Crystal Geyser CG11_big_fil_rev_8/21/14_0.20 (SPAdes) (version 2) | ecosystem: Environmental > Aquatic > Deep subsurface > Groundwater ...
AATTACACTGATTCTGCCACTTGTCTGACAATTCCACGAGCTCAATGGAACAAAGGACAAGTTGCAACACTTGAAAATATGAAAGAGATTAGAAAGAGACTACCCTTTCCATGGTTACTGGCTCATCCTGATAGTGGTTCTGAATTCATTAATTTCATGGTCAAAGATTATTTTGATGAAAACAAAATTAAATATGTTCGTTCACGAGCAGGGATGAAGAATGATAATATGTATGTAGAAGAAAGAAATGGTCATGTCATACGAAAATGATCGGATACATTAATCTTGACTGTAGAGAAGTAGTAGAACCATTAAATGAATACTATGATGTTATGATTATTTACTTAATGCACTTTGTGGCTGTTAAAAGAATGTTAGGGAAAGAAAAAATCTTTTCTAAATATCATATTGTTTTAAAAAATGAAATGGCAAAAAGATTAAAGAAAGTATATGATATTCAAAGACAATACGGTAACAAGAGAGATTAACTCCTTGGTAACAGTTTATTATGAGCTATAGCGGAGCGGGCGATAATGATTAATTAATTTTCTTTAGATAAAAGTCCCGATTAACGGGACTTTTTCAAGAAAACTGTTACGCTTTTGGTTCTTCTCCTTTAGTTTCAGAATCAGCATCTTTTACTTCTGCTGGTTGTTCTTCAGGTGTACTTGCAGGTGGAGTTTCTGCACCAGCTTTTTGTATTGCCTCACCAATTTTAGACATCTCAGTTGAAAGTTCTTCTGTAGATTTATTGATAGCTTCCACATCTGTCCCTTCTTTTGCTGTACGAAGTGCGACGATTTTTGCTTCCACTCCTTCTTTTATTTCTGTTGGCACTTTATCTCCAGCATCTTTCAATGCTTTTTCTGCTGTGTAGATAACCATCTCGGCAGTATTTTTCACATCCACTACATTTCGTTTTTTCTTATCTTCTTCTGCATGAAGTTCTGCATCAGCTTGCATTTTCTTTATATCTTCATCTTTGAGCCCTGAACTCGCTTCTATTTTTATAGAATTTGCTTTACCAGAAGCTTTATCTTTTGCAGTCACATTTAATATACCATTCACATCTACATCAAAAGATACTTCCACCTGTGGCATCCCTCGTGGTGCTGGTGGTACTCCATCTAAGATAAATCTACCGAGAGATTTGTTGTCGCTCGCCATTGAACGCTCACCTTGAACTATATGTATTTCTACAGAAGTTTGATTGTCTGCTGCAGTAGAAAATGTTTGAGATTTATTTGCAGGAATAGTAGTATTTCTCTCTATCAGTTTTGTAGCCACTCCACCGAGTGTCTCTATACCAAGAGAAAGAGGTATAACATCAAGTAATAAAACATCTCGCACATCTCCTTGTAATACTCCAGCTTGCACCGCAGCTCCTAGAGCCACGACTTCATCTGGGTTTATAGTCAAGTTTGGAGTCTTGCCAAAAACTTTTTTTACTTCTTCTAGGATTTTCGGCATACGAGTCTGCCCTCCCACCATTATTATCTCATTCATATCTTCCATCTTGAAACCAGATGCAGTCATAGCTCGTTTTGTTATCTCTATTGAACGAACAATATATTCATCAGTGATGACTTCTAATTGAGCACGAGTCATTTTCAAAAGTAAGTGCTGCGGACCTTCTGTTGTAGAAGTAATAAATGGAATATTTATCTCAGTTTCAATAGCAGTAGAGAGCTCTATTTTTGCTTTTTCTGCTGCTTCATCCAATCTCTGGAGTGCAAGCTTATCATTTCTCACATCTATACCAGATTGCTTTTTGAATTCTTCTGCTATCCAGGCTATAACTTTATGATCTATATCTCGTCCTCCCAAATGACTGTCTCCATCTGTTGACTTAACTTCTATCACATCATCTCCAATTTCCAAAACTGATACATCAAATGTTCCACCTCCAAAGTCATATACTGCTATTTTTTCATTTTTCTTTTTATTAAATCCATAAGCAAGCGCAGCAGCTGTCGGCTCATTGATAATTCTTTTTACATCAAGCCCTGCTATTTGCCCTGCATCTTTTGTTGCCTTTCTTTGTGCATCGTTAAAATATGCCGGTACTGTGATCACAGCTTCAGTTATCTTTTCACCAATCTTTGCTTCTACATCTGTTTTAATTTTTGTCAAAATCATTGCAGATATTTCTTCTGGTCGCATCCATTTATCACCTATCTTTACCTCTACTCCACCATTCATAGCTTTCTGAATTTTAAAAGACGCATTTTTTAAATCTTTTTGAACTTCAGGATCTTCAAAATTGTGACCCATAAAACGCTTTATACCATACACTGTATTTTCAGGATTTGTCACAGCTTGACGCTTTGCGAGAAGTCCTACAAGCCGATCTCCATTTTTTGCAACAGACACAATACTCGGTGTAGTGCGAGCACCTTCAATATTTTCTATAATCTTCGGCACACCACCTTCTATGATAGCGACCGCTGAATTTGTTGTTCCTAAATCTATACCTATTATTTTTGACATATTTTTATAATTTATTAATTAATAATTTTTATAATTTGTGGAATAAAAATTAGTCTTTGAGAAATGCCTTGCGCAGGCCGACGGGCCGAGCAGTTCGCTGAGCTAGCAAGCTCAGATAGATTGCATTTCGAGAAGAGCTAATTTTTATGGAACACTTACATTATATACAAACCATTTTATTTTCACAAGCTTTTCGTGACCACGAAATACTTGTTAAATATAGTATATATGATAAGATATATCTATGTCAAGTAAAAACAAAAAAAACTCACAGTATTCTAAAAAAATATTGGAAATATTGGGTCAAAAATCGGCTGTTTCTGTCTCTGAATTAGAAAATAAAGTTCACCCTTCCGCCCTAAAGGGCACCTCCCCTTGGCAGGAGGAGGACAAAAACGCAAAATACGCTATCACCCGCTCTCTGAAAGGTCTCCAAGAAGCCGGCCTTATAGAGCAGATATCTTCACCTCAAAACGACTATGCCCGACTAACAAAAGAAGGTAAGAAAAAAATGCACAGTTTAAAATTAGATAATGAGAATACTTTAGTAAATACTTCTTGGGATGGATATTGGAGAATCATTATTTTGGACTTACCAGAAAATAGAAAAAATGAACGGGAGGCACTCCGCTACCTCCTAAAAAAAGCAAACTTTGTGTGTATAAAAAACACGGTCTGGATCTCTCCTTATCCATATGAATATCTCTTCATAAATATCAAAAAAGATTTAAATCTATCCACTGAGCTTATGATCATAGTCACAGATAAACTCGACGAAGATACAAATAAAGTATTTCTAGAAGAAATTTATAAATAAAAACTAAAATTGTGAGAGTTCATTTGTCATCCATTCTTTATAAGCACGGTTCATTCTTCTGACATCAACACCAGCTATCAGGGGAATTGCATAACTGTGATGACTAGAAATAAGTACATTCACATCTTCGAGTTTAGATTCTAAAGTAGTAATAAGAAGCATAACTTGAGAAATCTCTTTTAATTTTCCATCAAAGTGATACATCGAATAAACAGGCCAATAATCAACACAAACTCCAAATTTTTTATCAATAATGAGTGTGCCTAACTTTTTTGCCTCATTCATATCCGCACAAGTTGTATAGATAAATACCATAAAGTTACAATTTTTAATATTTGTAATTTACGACGATTGATTATATTATAACACCTTAATTAGATAACGCAATAAATGTCAGGATAATATTTTGATTTCCATATTATATTATTCTTTATACTCATACACATTCACCCTCGCAGGACGGAGTACACGGTCACCGAGCTTGTAACCTTTTTGGATTACATCTACTATAGTGTGATCCGACTCTTTTTTATCAGTTTCTATCATCTCTATAGATTCGTGAATATTTGGATCAAATATTTCTCCTACTTCTCCTACACTTTTGACCCCATATTCTTCAAAAACAGTATTCATTTGTCCGTAAATATATTCCACTCCTTTGCGCCAATTTTCATCTACTTTAGCCCAAGCCTGCTTGTCTGCAAAAGCCATATTAAAGCTATCAAGCACAGTCAAAAACCTAGTGAGTATTCTCTCTCGAATAGATTCTGAGTGCATAAATTTTCTGTCTTCTTCTTGTTTTTTATAATTCACAAAGTCTGCCCGCTCTTTTTGCCAGCCAGTTAGGTATTCTTCTTTTTCTTTTTTAACTTGCTTTAAATCAGCTCTAAATTTCTTTAGAGTTTTCTTCAAGTCTTCTTCTCCGTCAGCATTAAACTCGAACTCCAAAACCTCAGAATCGTCTGCTGTTCCCTCGTCTATTTTTACATCTTTTTCTTCATCATTCATAGAAATATTTTAACATAAAAAAAATACTTAGAAAAGACTATTTTTAAGTAAAATTTAAAAAAATTATAGTACGTGGTCAAGCAACACCTCCCGCTATTTCCTGCTCGCAAGCTCGCATCGGAAATTTTCTCTTGCACGAAACCGCAGCAAACGATAAGCAGTTATCGTTTGCTCCACTGTGGGGCCTTGCGGGCCTTCTTCAATCCAAATTTTCGACGTTCTTTTGCACGAGGGTCACGTTTTAGATACCCAAGAGTCTTCATCTTGCCACGAAGTTCACCATCGTATAAGACGAGAGCTCTAGCGAGTCCATGACGAACTGCTTCTGCTTGAGAATGTATTCCGCCTCCATTTACATGAACTTCAACACTCCACTTCATAGTAGTAGTTGCTTGACCTTTTATGATAGGGTCTTGAATTAAACGGCGTTCGTCTTCAGTCTGAAAATATTCTTTTGCATCTTTGTTGTTTACTACAAAACTAGCTTTCCCGGCTATTGTTATGCGTACTCGTGCAGTAGAAGTCTTTCTACGACCTATCCCTTCAAAATATTCTTCTGTATTTATCTTTTTTTCCATCTTATTTTTATTATAATTATTCTTCTACGATTAAATGTTTCATCATTTCTCTTCGTAATTTATTATTTGGAAGCATATGATAAACTGCTAATTTTACTAATTCTTTAAAACCTTTTGTCTCTACTGTATGACTTGCTTTTAAAATACGAAGCCCTCCAGGATAACCAGAATATCTAGTATGAAAAATCTCTTCCAATTTTTTTGGAGTAATTTTTATCTTTGAGACATTTATCACCTGTACCGGAAAACCAGAATAGACATTACGCTCGAATGTAGCACTAGTCTTACCCATAAGCAATACAGCTATCTCAGTACAAAGACGTCCTAAAGTTTTACCAGTGGCATCTATAACTTTTACTTCTTTAGTATTTTGTTTTTTAGTTGTTTTTTTATTAGTTTTCATAATTTATTTATAGTGAGCTTGTCAAACTATACAAATTCAATAATAGCCATCTTTGCACTATCTGACTTTCTAACACCCAATTTTAATATTCGGACATATCCGCCCTTTCTCTCTATATATTTCGGCACTATAACATCAAAAAGCTTTTTTACTTCTTTTGGCTTGCTTCCGAGTTTGGCTATGACGAATCGGCGAGTAGCTATATCACCTTTTTTTGCACGAGTTACTATTTTTTCAATAAAAGGTTTCAACTCTTTTGCTTTTGCTTCTGTTGTTTTTATTTTTTCACGAATAATAAGACTGAGTGCTAAAGAGTTAAGAAGTGCTTTTCTCTGTGTCTTGTTTCTTCCGAATTTTCTATTTATATTATGGTGTCGCATTTAAGTTATAAAGTTAAAAGTTATAAAGTTCATAAAACTATTCTTTAAGATTCAAACCAAATTTACTTAAGACTTTCTTAATTTCAGTTATTCCCTTTTCCCCTATACCTTCAACTTCAAGTAAATCTTCTCTTTTCTTTCTAGCAAGTCCACCAAGAGTACGGATATTTGCAGCTGTTAAAGCATTTAAAGTCCTAGTAGAAAGATCTAAACCATCGATTCTAGTTTTTAAAACATCTGTAAAATCATCTCTTTGAATTTTTTCTTTTTCTTTATCTTTATCTTCTTTCTTGTCTTTCCCGACGCTCTTGGTTGGAACTCCGACTTCTTCAGACATCGGGGCATCTGTTTCCTTGAAATCAACTATAGCCTTGAGCTGATTTATCATAATAACAATAGAATTAGAAAGAGCCTCACGAGGAGTGAGTGTACCATCTGTTTCTATGAGTATTCGAAGACGATTGTGGTTTGTCTTGTCCCCGACACGCATATTTTCAACTTCATAAGAAACACGACGAATAGGAGTGAATATTGCATCTACGGCAATAGTACCAATATCTACTTTTTCTTTTTGAATAGCTTCTTTCTGTATAAAACCGAGACCTTTCTCGATACGCATCTCAATATTGAGATTTACTTTACCTGTAATTGTAGCTATGTATTGTTCGGAATTTAAAACTTCAACTTGACCACCAGTTTTCACATCAGCACCAGTTACTTCTTTTGGACCTTTTATAGATAAAAAAACTGTTTGAGGTTCATCGGACATCATTTTGAAACGTAGTTTTTTCAAATTCAAAATTAAAACAATCATATCTTCTTTGACCCCATCTAATGTCTGGAATTCATGACTAACCCCTTCTATCTTTATAGAAACGATGCTTGCACCAGGCAAAGAAGAAAGAATAATTCTTCTTAAACTATTACCCAAAGTATGTCCATACCCAGGATATAAACCATCTATTTCAAATACCCCTTTATTTTCTTCTTCTAGCACAATACGAGGCTTGGAAGGCATAATTATTTTATATTCAGACATATTTTTAAAAAAATTATATTATTCTTATAATACTTTTCCGCCTTTGGCGGATAACCAAAAAATTAATTAACGACTATAGAATTCAAGCACAGCATTTAAATCTAAAAAACTTTCTGTATTTTTAGGCTTTGATAAAACTTTACCTTCTAATTTTACTACATCAAATACTATCCAATCTGGTGTAGTATAATCCTTTAGTCTGACATCTAAGCTTTCAAAGAGTTTAGAAGTTTTTGACCCTTCACGAATTTTTATAATATCTCCTGGTTTTACAGCATATGATGGAACAGTAACTCTATGATCATTTATGATAAAGTGTCCATGGGATACCATCTGACGAGTAGCACGGCGAGAAGAACCTAGCCCCATTCTATATATAATATTATCCAGTCGTGATTCTAATTCTTCGTAAAATTTCTCTGCTGTTCCTGTTCCTTTTATGTGAATTGCCTTTTTAACATAATTTGAAAGTTGGCGTTCATTTATACCATAAGAAAGACGAACTTTTTGTTTTTCAATAAGTTGAGTGCCGTATTCAGATAAAGCCTTTGGACGACGAGCACCTACAAAAATACCCTTTGAAGAAGCAGAAAATTTAGCAGTTTGACATTTGTCATAAACACCTGGTCCTAATCTTCGACAAATTTTGAATTTTGGTTTACTTATCATATAATTTTTTTGTTTAAATTTTTAAATGTTTTTTAATTAAACTCGTCTTGGTTTTTTTGCCTTGGGACCATTGTGTGGGACTGGAGTAGCATCTTTGATAGAAGTTATCTCTATGCCATGAGCCATAAATGCTCTGATAACTGGCTCTCGTCCTCTTCCTACACCTCTCACAATTACATCAGATTCTTTTACACCTAAGACTGTTGCTTTAGAACCTATTACATCTCCTACTTTTGAAGCAGCAAAAGGAGTTCCTTTTTTTGCACCCTTAAATCCAAGAGAACCAGCACTAGACCAAAAAAGAGTGTTACCTCCCTTGTCTCCAAAAAGCACTTTGGTGTTGTTAAAAGTTGCATCAATAAAAAGAATTCCAGAAATTACTTTTTTCTTTGCTGTTTTAGAAGAAATAATTTTTATTTCAGTTGTAACCTCATTTTTTTCTTCAGTTGTTGTTTTTGTTTTTCCCATTTTTTAAATTTTTAAATATTTAAATATTTAAATATTATTATTTAAGTCTTGCTTTCTTTTCTCTTTCCAGATGCCATAGTCTTTCGTACATTTCCTCTGACTGTTCTTGAATTTGTCTTTGTTCGTTGTCCCCGCACTGGAAGTCTCTTTGTATGACGTCCTCCTCTATGACTTTTTATATCTTTAAGTCTTTTTATATTTGCACTGACCTCTCTTTTTAAATTTCCTTCTATAGTTATGCCTTCTACTATAGTACGAATTTTGTTTTCTTCTTCAGGAGTTAGATCTACTGCTTTTTTACCATGGTTCAGACCTACTTGATCTAGGATCTTTCTAGCACGAGAAATACCTATACCATAAAGGCAAGTCAAACCTATTTCTAACCTCTTATCATTTGGCACTGTAATTCCTAGTATTCTCATATAAATTATTGTTTTTGTTTGTGCTTTGGATTAGAACAAATAACTAGTAGATGTCGGTTACGTTTTACCATCTTACAATTGTCACATATTTTTTTTACTGTTGCTCGTATTTTCATATTTTTAAAATTTATCTAAATAAGCAAAAAAGAAAACAAAATAAGGAAAAAACCTTATTCTATAATATTATTTTATATTTAAATACGTAATTGTCATGATACACTATCTTTAAAAAAAACACAAGTATTTCAAGTATTCTATAGTCTTTTAATAATTCTCCCCTTTCCTCCATAAGAATCGAGCACAACTTCAACTGTATCCCCAATTAAAACTTTAATTCTATGTATTCTCATTTTACCTCCTAAGTATGCTAAAATTTCTTTCTTGTCTTCATTTATATTCTCTGCTTTATTTTCCAATCTTACTCGAAACAAAGTAGACGGCAGAGCCTCTATTATAACCCCTCGTGCTGTTACTACTAAATCTTTTTTTGAATCACTCATTTATATTGTAGAATAATAACAAAAATAAAACATTGCGTCAAATTTTATGTATTGAATTAGCACCCTAGCCAAAGTTTTTATAAGTTTTCTCGTTTCGAAGTCTCACATTGTCAATAATTGCTTCTTTGCTTTCTATATGAAAAATTATTCTGAGATTTCCTTTTCTGTATTTGTAAAAATCACTACCAACAACTTTTTTTACTCCAAAGATAAAAGGGTTGAGTTTTAATTCTTTTATTACTGTAGTTAGTACTTCTTTATCGTAAGCAGATATTTTATTAAATAACTTTTCTAATTTATTCATTTTATGAATTATTTATTCAGCATTTTCAATAAATCTTTTGCGGATATGCCTTTGCCATTATTATCTCTAAGAGCATCAAAAACAGTGTAATAACCTTCGTCTTCTCTGGGATTGATAGTAGAAATTTCGATTTTGTCATTTTTAACCCTAAGCATTATTTGATTACTAGGAAAAGCCTTCCGCCAAGAAGCAGGAAGAGTGATCTGACCTTTTGATGTTACATTTTGTACTTTCATCATATATTCTTATTGTATTACTTTCTTACTTTATGTCAAGCACATAATACCTACATTCAATTATGCCATCTAATTTTACTATTTGGGTTCAATGTTTTTGATACCTTGTTTTTCTAGCTCTTCGTTCCAAACTTTATTAAATTTTTGATTATATAGTTTACTTGCTTCTTTAACTTCTATTTCATATTGTGACTGTTTTAATCCAAGTTCTGCTCGAAGTGAACCAAGTTCTTGTTCTGCACTAAATTCTGCTTTTTGAAGAAGCTTAGCTTTTTCTAATTCATACTTCAGCGTAATATCACTAATTTTTTCTTTTAACTGTAATTGAAGTTCTTTTGACTCAGCCAGAAGTTTGTCTAAAGTTGTGTTCACCGCTGGATCATTTTCTAAAACTTTTAGTTCATTTTCAGATACAGTATCTTGAAGACCACCGTACTTATCAAATACTTCATTGACCAGATAATAATCTTCAAAATAGGCTATATCGTCATTATTTAAAGATTTAGTAATTTTTCCTATAGAAGCGCTTGATTTATCTGCCTCTAAAATTTTACCCATTCAGGATCTTTAGATATTTTCTCTTTACCATTTTCAGTAGATAGATTTTTTTGTAAAGCCTCTTCGGCTTTAACATAATCTACAAACTTTTCACCTCCCGCATTTTCATAAGCTAGTCGTAATCTATTTTGAATGTCTGTTTGTTTTTTCCCAATTTTTTTCAGCCTTTTCTTGTTTTTCAAAATCTTTATTTATTTTATTGTAAAGAACTCCTATAGACAAAACTAAACTACCAAAAACTCCAGCGATACTTCCATAAAGAACGCGAGTACGTCTGCGTTCTTTTTTGGTATTCTCTGGATAATAATATTGTTCCATTAATTTTTGGAAACTCTCATTTTCTGTACTATCTCTACTGATAAAGAAAAGAGCGTTCCTAATATCTTTACGGAAATGTTTATCCCCTTTGTAATTCTCTATAGATGTAGAAAAATTCGGATCAGCTGATAAGTTTCTTGCCAATTGTTATTTTACCAAAATCTTTCTTGCCAGTCTTTTCACTAGCGCCTATGATTTCAAGGTAAAGTGGGTTGCCTTTTTTATCCAAATCTAAAAATATTTCAGAAGAAACCTCTACCGTTTTCTCAACGAGACCTTTTTTGAAAACTATATTTAAAGCATCTGCCTCTTTATCATAACTTATTTTCATATCTTTATATAATAACTTATCTTTAGGCTTTGCAACCCAATGTGTAGTTAAAACTAAAATATTTACTTTAACTTTTTTTACTACAACTTTTAAATAATTCTTTCCAAATTTTCTATACAATTCTTCTCTATAGTTATATGTGAGTTTTACGAGCTCTGGATTTTTAATCGTTTCAAGCACAAATTGTCTATTTATTTTTCTTTGCTCAAGCTTTATTATGGAATGCTTAGTAAAAATTATTCTCATAACATGAATAAATATTATTCCGGATAATTTACTATTATTTTTATGTCTTTCATATCAGATGGCATGTCTCTCCTCCAGATAGGACGAAGTACCAGGCTAGCAAAATCTATGTTTGGGTACTGTGAGAGTATGTGCTCAAAATCCTTTTTAGGCTTATCAACTAAAACACTCTTGAGTTTATCTTCATCTGTATTCCACACTATTTGAGAAACACCGGAAAGGTTGAAATTTATGTTTTTTATATCTGCAAAACTAAATAAAGTTCCTTCTTTTGAGATAGCAATTACAAAGTCTTTTATCTTTGGTATATAAACCTCACTACCATCATATTTTGGAATAATAGTTTCTACTATTTTATTTGTAAGATTTTTCTCTTCAAACAAGAAACCATAAAGTGTGCCCTTTATCTTTACCGATACTTCGTCTTGATTTAAAGCACTAGCTACTCCTCCTGATTCATCATCTATTTTGAAAATCACAGCATCTTTGAACAAAATATATCCTTCGGGTAGCTCTATTGTTGCTTTTTTAAATAATTTATCTTGTAGAGTCATATTCAATTCTTCTATAGCCTTTGCCTTGTCTTCTTCTCCTACTAGGCGAAGTTTGCCCACAAGTCCTCCAGAAATATCTCCCTTACTCCTGCCATAAAATTTTTCGTATTTTGCAGAACCTTTAAAACCAAGGATTTTAAAATCTATCGGCGAAGTATTGTAGTCTTCACCTGGTTCGTTTGCATATATATCTATTTCTATACTGCCTGGTTTATTATCTTTTATACCTGGTATAATCACTGCTTTTTCTGTCTTGTAAATCTTGCCGTTTGAACCCTCAAGGCGTGTGTCTATAACTAACTTTTGGGAAGTATCACTGAAATTGTTATAGAGCATAATAGTACCTTTGGCTTTTTGTGAGTAATCTTTTTCCTCTCCAGTATTTACAATCTTTTCTTCTTCTCCAGAAAGTGAAATAAGGTTAAAAGACAAAACACGAGAAATATTTGAATCTTTTACGGCAGAAAAAGTCTGGTTCAGTACCATATCTTGAATTTTTGGATTTACGACTACACGAGCTTTAGTAAACAGAGAAGACACAGCAAAAACAAAGAACACGAGGGCTATGACCGCCACAAACCATAAACCATAACGAGAGCCTTTTCTTTTGTTGTCATCTCCATTCATTTCAGATAAAATCTTTCTATTTATAGCTTCATATTTTCTTATGGATTCTTCTCTTGGTTCTATTTTTGTTTCTTTTTTTGTCACTTCCCTTGTCTCTTCTTGTTCTTGTTCTTGTTTTAATTCTTCTTTTTCTTCAGTAAGTTTTACTTCTTTTTTTATGTCTTCAAAAATTGATTTTTTATGTAAAGTAAAAGGCACAATATTATTACTGGTGGTACGCCTTATCGGTTTCATATCTTGGAATAAATTTTTTGACATAATTATATTTTACCCTGTAGTGAAATTTTTAGCAAAATTCTACTACGAGATTTTAACTGAGAAAATGATTAATGTAAATAGCTTCAATAATCAAAAACACATCGCGTTTTGTATCTGAACCAAAAACAACAATCCCGTGTAGTGCTTGAGTACTCAAAAAGAAAACTCGGAATTTTGATTCTATCAGAGAGTATTGATTAAATTCTTCTGTTTTGATAATGTCAGAGAAAAAATCTGCTAATTCAGGGTCAACAGTGATAAAGATAGTAGCGGGAATAGATATGTCATTTGTTATATTACTCAAAGACTCTTGAAATTTTTTAAGCCACTGGGTTTTTAGTTTCATCATAATTGGATCTATTTTCTTTAAAATATTTGCTTCAATATGCCCTTCTTTGTATAGAGAAACATAAGACTTTGCTTCATCTATACTACATTTTAATTCATTTGCTATGCTGCGTACGATAAAGTTACTACCAGCTGGATAAGATACAGATTCTTTGAGTACATCTTTTTTTATCATTGCTATATCTGTCACTTCTCCACCGATATTTATGAGTAAAAAATTATCTTGATTTACAAACACATCACGAGCCACAGTAAAAGACGCCATCATAAAAGATGAAAATTTTATAGTCGGCCCGTGAAAATGTTGCTGTATAGATTCTTCTATTTTAGTCAAAATCTGTTCTCCACTCATTGAAATGAAAATATTCATTTCCAACAATTTAGCTTTTTGATTCAAAGGACTGGAAATAGCATATCCATTTAACACGGTCTGCATATTTTTGAGTTCTATAGGTCTGACTTTATTTTCTGTTCTTTCATTTTTTGCTAAATATTCTTCTTCAGCCATTATTATCTCTTTTTGAATCAATTCATCTGCCAGTTTATTTGTAAATATAAATGGAGTTTCTTTTTCTAGTTTTACCAATCTAACCTGAGATGCGTACCAAGGAGAGGAAAGTATGCAAAAGATACGTTTTGGCGCACCATAGCCTTTCATACATATAGTCTCCGCTACTAATTTGAGTGCTATGAGAGTGAGAAATAAAAATCTATCTATATCTAGTTCTTCTTCTGTTGGGATAGGTTCACGCATAGAGAAAACAATCTTTGGTATATCTTTCTTTCCCATATAAAAAAGTGCCCCTCCTACAGATGAAGATCCTATATCAAAAACTAAAACCAATTCTCCATTATTTTTCGATGTTGCCATACTGCAATTATACCTTGTAGAAAATTTTTAGCAAAATAAATATAACAAAATTAGATGAGTATTGCTTTTATACGTCTGATGCCGGCAGCCACAGCTTCTTCTTTTTGAATTTTAAATGCACCGAGTTCTGAGGTATTTTTAACATGTGGTCCACCACAAAATTCTATGCTTATGGGGGAATTCCCCTCCCTTTTGATAAGGGGGAGGTTGGGAGGAAGTGTATTTCCGATAAAATATACAGATACTACATCTGGATATTTCGCACCAAATTCCATCTCTGCACCGAGTTTTTCTGCTTCGGCAAGAGGCATTTCTCGACGAACGATATTTAGCCTTAGTTTTATTTTTTCATTTACCCAATCTTCTACTTTTTTCTTTTCTTCTTCAGATAGCTTATGGTCACACAAAAAGTCCATACGAAGTCGTTCTTCGGTGATATTACTCCCCCGTTGTTTAATATCTTTGCTTACTATATTCTGAAGTGCTGCGAGTAGCAGGTGGTGTGCAGTGTGCAGGCGAATAGTCTCTTCATTGTGATTCGCGAGACCTCCCTTGAACATACCCGCAGATGCAGTCTGAGAGAGCTTTTGATGCTCTGCCATTTTTTTATGAAAGTCTTCTGTATCTATTTCTATGCCTTTTTCTTTTGCTAGTTCTAAAGTAAGTTCTAATGGAAAACCATAAGTAGTAAATAGAGTGAAAGCATCGTAACCTTTTTCAAACTCTTTCATGCCATGTTCCAAAGTTTCTCTGAATTTATTTTCTTCTTTGTCTATTTCTTTTTTTATTATTTCTTTATTTTTTATTAATTCAAGATAGACCTCTCCGTATTTTTCTATCACAGTGTCAACAAGGAAAATAAGTGACCCATGTTTTAAACCAAGCACATCCGCATATCGCACTGCTCGACGCAAGAGTCTGCGTAGTATATAACCACGTTGATTGTTTGCTGGCACAACACCGTCTCCTATCATAAACACACTCGTGCGGATATGATCTGCTATTATTCTTTTTCTTTTTAAATTCTCTTCGCTGTTATCTACACTCGTAAAACTATTTATACTACTATTTATTTTTACAAAAATTTCTTTAAACAAATCTGTGTCATACGCAGTACGCACATCTTGCATCACAGCAGTCATACGCTCCAGTCCTGCACCAGTGTCTACATTCTTTTGATTTAATTTGCCAATCACTTTGCCATCTTTTTTCTCAAACTCCATAAACACATCATTCCAAATCTCTATGATGTCTTCCCTCTTTTGAGCTTTGATAAATTCTTGCTTGTTTAAATCTCCCACATTTCCGAGCATGTCATAAAATATCTCACTAGATGGTCCACAAGGTCCATTGTCTCCTGGGCTCCACCAATTATCATCTGCTGGAAGTGCATATATTCTATGTTCTGGAATACCTAATAACATCCATATCTTTTTTGACTCTTTGTCTAGGGGTGCATTTTCATCTCCTTCAAAAACTGTTATATAAAGTCGTTTTGAATTTAAACCAAGTCCTTCTTTTTTGCTTGTTAAAAATTCATAACTCCATTTGATAGCATCTTCTTTGAAATAATCTCCGAGAGACCAATTCCCAAGCATTTCAAAAAAAGAAAAATGTCTATTGTCACCAATATCATCTAAATCTCCTGTCCTTACACACTTCTGCACATCCACAATACGCCGACCCATAGGGTGTGTTTGACCAAGAAGATAAGGCACAAGTGGTTGCATACCAGCAGTATTGAAAAGCACCGAAGGGTCATTTGCTGGTACCAGTGAAGCCGAAGAAATTATTTTGTGACCCCTCCTTTCAAAAAATTTTAAAAATCTATTTCGTATTTCGTCTGATTTCATTTTATTAACTAGATTCTAATAATTTTACTTATCTTCTTTACTTCCTTCTTCTAGTAATACTCCACGAAGTGGTCTCTCCAATACATAAAGCGCAATAAAAATAAGTAAAACAAAGACTGTTGAAATAATAGCTAAATCAAAAAGTCCAAATCCAGCGGCCATACCTATACCTGCTGTAACCCAAAATCCACTGGCAGTAGTCAGTCCTTTGAGCCGTGAGCCTTCGAGTATTATAGACCCCGCTCCTAGAAACCCGATACCCACTATGATCTGTGAAGCCA
>Ga0210019_1003095_pt1 | contig 15557 bp, 17 predicted proteins | sample CryGeyCG2114_020_2_FD_183969 | JGI IMG/M metagenome (GOLD analysis project Ga0210019, IMG submission 183969) | Groundwater microbial communities from aquifer - Crystal Geyser CG11_big_fil_rev_8/21/14_0.20 (SPAdes) (version 2) | ecosystem: Environmental > Aquatic > Deep subsurface > Groundwater ...
TCAAAAACTCATGGAACACTTAATATGGTACAATACAAAGAGAATACACCAATCTTTGGGTAATATTTCACCCATTGATTATTTAATAAAAACTGTTCCGGAGTCTCAAATGTGCGTGACGCGTACAGTACTTAATGTATCTTGGCGTTAGAATGCAAGCGTTTTTTAAAAAACCATTTTTATATTATAATTATTATATTAATTAGTTAAGAAATATGTTATCTTTCTCCGCTATAATTTTTTTCATAGATGCGTTAGTGTGGTACATTTTTTCATGGAAGTCTTGGGCTATAAAAAAAGAAGAGCCTAAGAATAGTTTAATCAAGCATTTTTTTATAACGTTTTTTATATTGGCGAATGCCTATTTTCTTTTCGATGTAGTAATCGTTATTATTAATGAAAATTATCAGGCTGCTATTCTATTAAAAATAATAGCTGATTTTATTTTGTATACTAGTTTTTCCTATGGGATAAAAATCCCTGTATCTATAATTTTTCCTAAAGTAAATGACGATATTCCTTTTGCGATTCTTTTTTCTTTATCTATGTTAGCCACCGTGTTAAACGTAATTTCCCCTCCCCATCCCTTTTTAAGTGCCATTGGAATTATACATTGGAATTTAACGCCTATTATTTCATTTGGTATCTATGTTTTATGTTTAGGTATGTGGTTACCTATTGCAGGAATGTTTTTTATTGAAGGCAAAAAAGATGTAATATATAGGAAACGCTATTGGATAATGGCACTAGGTTTTCTAATCACAAGCATTTCTGGCCCAATTTCAGTTACTGCTAACTCTGATTATGCCGCTGCTTTGACTCAGTTTCTTATGACAATTGGTCATATTACTATACTGATTGGTTTGTTAACCAAAGTTAGAGAAAAATCAAAATAATCGAAATTAAATTTAAAAGATTAAATAATGTCAGATTATTATAAACCAAAAAGAATATATAATTTATTCGATCCGTTATCGGATAAGCCGTTTAAAATATCAAGATCAAAAATTGATTTGTTTTTAAACTGCCCAATGTGTTTTTACTTAGATAGACGTTTAGGGGTTGCTCAGCCGCCTGGTTTTCCCTTCACTTTAAATTCCGCGGTTGATACATTGCTCAAAAAAGAATTTGACTTGCATAGAGCTAAGAGTACTGCACATCCATTGATGAAAACATATGGTATTGATGCAGTTCCTTTTGCCCATGAAAAGATGGATCATTGGAGGAATACACTTAAGGGTGGCGTTGAATATTTGCACAAGCCGACTAATCTATTGGTTACCGGCGCTGTTGATGATATTTGGATTAATCCTCAAAAAGAACTTCATGTCGTAGATTATAAAGCTACTTCTAAAGCTCAAGAAGTTAATTTAGACGCAGATTGGCAAATAGGATATAAAAGGCAGATGGAAGTTTATCAATGGCTTCTTCGAAAAAATGATTTTAATGTTTCCAATGTTGGGTATTTTGTATATTGTAATGGTAATACCGATAAAGAAGCTTTTAATGGCAAACTGGAATTTGATATAAAGATATTATCTTATAAGGGAGATGATAGTTGGGTGGAAAAAGCAATATTCGATGCCCATAAATGTCTTCTAGATAATAATTTGCCCCGACCAGGTGATGATTGTGATTATTGTAAGTATCGACGAGCTATTAAAGATGTTATCATTGGTTTAACAATGAAACCCTCAACAAAATAGACAGGTATAAATATGAAAAAAGGTTGTAAAGAGAAAATAATTTGCATAATAATTCCTTTAGTTATAGGGTTGCTGCTAGGCGCGCTTTTAGCATTTTTTCTTGTAAGGTATTTTATCGCTTATTAGTTTAGTAAAATTTTATGGATAGATTGATTAATTTGCAAATGCTTAAAAAGAAAAAATTATTTATAATTTTTGTTATTTTTATAGTTTTAAGCTGCTTATATGGTATTGAATACTTTTTACTAAGGTGTAATCATAGCACTAATTCTTTTTGTTCTTGTCCTTATGGCGCCCAAAAAGTCAGTGGTGGCGTTGTATGCATTAAGTCGCCTTGTCCTGATACGATATACTACAGTTGTCAATATAATGAATGTAAGGTTAATTCTGATTGTTCCGCTGGAAAATTATGCAACGGTAGCGGTAAATGTGTTAAATGAGCTTAATCAGTTATAATATTATATATAGCAAGCGTAAAACTGTCGCTTTGATTATAGAAACCGATGGTACTTTATCTATTCGAGCACCCAGAAGGTTGGGTGTTGAAAAAATAAAAGCAATCGTCAAACAAAAAAAGAATTGGATTTTAAAAAAAGTTAAAGAAAAAGAAAAAAGAAAAAGATTTATCCCAAAACAATTTACAGAGGGAGAAAAATTTTTATATCTTGGTAGAGAATACGAATTAAATTTTGTAGATGCTAGATTAAGGAATGTGATTTTTCAAGATGAATTTATCGTACCAGTCCTAAAGCCAGCTGTCCTTAAAAAAATGCTTGAAAAATGGTATATAGCAAGAGCAAAGCAGGTTATACAAGAAAGAGTAAAGGTTTATTCTGACAAGATTGGTGTAATATTTTCTAAATTGAGATTTAGTAAAGCAAAAAGCCGATGGGGATCTTGTTCATCCAAAAAGACATTAAGTTTTAATTGGCGATTAATTATGGCACCTTTGGAAATCATCGATTATGTTGTTATTCACGAATTAGTCCATATTTTAGAAATGAATCATTCAAAGAAATTTTGGAAAAAAATGGAAGAATTTTCGCCCGGCTGCAAAAGAAGCAAAAAATGGCTTAAGGATTACGGTTATTTGCTAAATATATAGAAAAAGAAAAGTTATAATAGTATAATACTTTCTCATTAATCAAATGTTTATTATGAAAAAAGTTTTGCTCTCAATTATTATTTTAATTATAGTTATAGTTATAGTTGGGATAAGATTTTTAAGCGGTGAGGATAATTGGATATGTGTTGATGGCCAATGGGTTAAACACGGTAATCCTTCTTTCGAGAAACCTGATGATCTTTGTAATTAAAGAAAATTTTGTTTATATCTAATAGATTAATATATAGTTAGGAGAGATTGATGGAGAACAAAAAAAATTGTTGGGAAATTAAAAAATGCGGTCGAGAGCCAGGCGGAACGAATGAAAATGAATTTGGGACATGTCCGGCGTCAATTGAGAAAAAAGCTAATGGTATGAATAGCGGGTTTAATGGAGGCAGGGATTGTTGGGCGATTGCTGGAACAATGTGCAATGGGGTAATTCAGGGGACTTTCGCAAAAAAATATAAGACTTGCGTTGAGTGCGAGCATTATCAGCAGGTCATACAAGAGGAGAGGGGGATAGCTTTAAAGATGCTGCTGATGTCCTATGGTATCTAAATCAATAAAATTATGTTTTGTCCAAATTGCAAAACACAATTTAAGACAGTTCAAGCTAATAGTGCAAACCCAGGACTTTTTGTACTAATCGATCAATGTCCAAATTGCGGCGGTATTTGGTTTGATCAATTTGAGTTGTACCAGATATCTTCCAGTGAAGCTCAGCAAATTGATAATGTTAACGAAGTATTATTAGCAAATAAAATGCCAATAAATTCTAATCTTTATTGTCCAAAAGATCATACAAAGTTAGAAGAATTTAATGATCCAAATATACCTAAAGATATTCAGATTGATAGGTGTGCAAAATGTAGCGGTATTTGGCTTAATAAGGGTGAATTATTACGATTTAAGAATAGGATGAAACAATCAACCAAGGGGATAGATTCTAAAATAAAGTCTTTAATAGAAGCGGAGTTTAAGGGATCGTCATCTATGGAAACATTGGGCAGAATAGGAAATTTTTTAATGACTCCTGTAATTTCTGCTTCTCCAACTTCCTTCATGCTTCAAAGGGAAGAAAATAATCCTTATAATTTTTCTTCTGAGCAAATTAGTGCATTAAAGAAGACCCCTCAGGATAAAAAGCTTGCTCTATATAAAGCTTTTACCGAAGGGAATAAACAAGCAATTATAGAGGACGAAAAAACCGAAAGAACAGTTGAAAGCATGATTATAGGTTTGTTGACGATTATTAAGATTATTTCCAGGCTTTTATTGTATAGATAATGTTTTTTGATCAATTTATTTAAGGAGTGATTAGGATTGAGTAATCCTGCTTATAAGGAAGTAAATTTTCAAGGAAGAATTATTGACGATCAACGTGGTAATATAATTTATAAAGTTAATATTATCTACGTCAAGTGTGGGAGGGCAATAATGATTTGTGGTATAGATATAAGAAAGCTTCATTGCAATAATTCATTATGCGGGATAGGGATAATGGAAATTATAGAATTAATAAAAGAAGAATTTAAAAATAATCTCGACACTATTTTTTCTAATAAAAACATATTTATTTCCGGTGAACCTTTTTATAACTAATAATCGCGGTTGCTTTGTAAAAAAAATAATATAAAATTTAACAAAGAATAACCGCGTTTTTTATTGGTTTAATTATGAACAAAATAATTGAGGTTAAAAATCTAACTAAGAAATACGGCGATTTTACAGCCGTAGATGATATTAGCTTTTTTGTAGAAAGCCAAGAGATTTTTGGTATCTTAGGCCCTAATGGTGCAGGTAAGACTACAACCTTAGAGATGATTGAAGGTTTAAGAAAGATAGATAGCGGAGAAGTTACGGTGGCTGGAATAAATGTCAGCGAAGATATAAATAAAGTAAAATCGATGATAGGGGTTCAGTTGCAGGCTTCATCCTTTTTTGAATATTTAACTTTAGAAGAATTATTAATATTCTTTGGGAATCTATACGAGAGAGAAGTTAATTCTGATGAATTACTTAAAGAAGTTGAGCTTTTAGACAAGAAAAAATCTTACATTAATACATTATCAGGAGGCCAAAAACAAAGATTTTCAATTGCTTCAGCTCTTGTTAATGATCCTAAAGCGCTTTTTTTGGACGAACCGATAACCGGTCTGGACCCACAGGCGAGAAGGCATCTTTGGGAACTAATAAAGCAAATTAGAAAGAAAGGCAAAACTGTTATTATTACCACTCATTATATGGATGAGGCAGAAGTTCTTTGTGACAGAGTGGCAATTATGGATCAAGGAAAGATAATTTCTTTAGATACGCCCTTGAAATTGATTCAGGAATTGTTAGGTAAAGGGTTCGAGAAAAAAGTAATTGAACAAAAAGCCAATCTGGAAGATGTTTTCCTAGATCTTACAGGTCACGGCTTAAGGGAATCTTAATATAATGAATATCAAAAAAGCGCTTATTTCAACAAAAAATATAACTTATTATGCGATAAAAGCTTTTTTTAGAGACAGGCAGGCTATCTTTTGGAGTTTGTTTTTACCCATTATGATTATGAGCATTTTCGGGGTTATGAAGTTTGATGAGGCAGCAAAAGTGAACTTAGGCATTGTAGATGAAGCGAAAAATAAAAGCTCGATTCAGCTAGTTGATACATTAAAGAAAATCGATGCTTTAAGAATTAAGGAAGGCGATAAAGACTCTGAAAAAAAAGCGTTGGAAAAAGGAGATAGGGATCTAGTTTTAATTGTTCCTCAAAAATTTAGCGAACAGATAATGGCCGCACCTCAAAATATAGATTTGAAAGTCCCTGCTAACTGGGTTCCTCCTATTTCTCAGTCATCTAAACCCTTAAATCTTGAATTATATTACAACGAAGGAAAGGCAAGTAACGTTCAAGTTGGTCAGACTATTCTAACTCAAGTTTTTGATAAATATAGCGATATGATAACAAATACTCCTGACCTTTTTGTTTTAGATAAGAAGCCGATATCAAGCCGTAATTTGAGCTATGTAGATTTTCTTTTGCCAGGCATTGTGGCTATGGGTATTATGCAGATGGGAATTATTGGAGTAGCGGCCGGTATTGTTACTTGGCGGGAAAGAGGAATATTGAGAAGACTGTTAGCAACACCTGTGCATCCAGCAACTATAATATTTAGTCAGATTGTAACTCGTTTGACTATTTCTATAATGCAGTCGGCAACAATCATTACGTTAGGCGTTGCTGTTTTTCACGTTCATATAATTGGCAGTTTTTTGAATGTTTTTATTTTAACTATCCTGGGGGGCACAATCTTTTTAAGTATAGGTTTAGCGCTTTCTGGGTTTGGTAAAACCCATAATACAGTAATGGCTTTATCCAATGTAGTAATGATGCCTATGATGTTTTTATCCGGCGTATTTTTTCCACGGGATGCATTGCCGGATCTTTTAAAGAGTATTACACAATATATGCCCCTGACATATCTCGCTGACGGAATGCGCAAAGTTATGGTTGAAGGTTCTGGGTTGATACAGATACAAGCTGAGATATTCGGTCTTTTAGCTTGGATTTTTATATCTTTTATTTTGGCGATAAAATTCTTCAAGTGGGAATAAATAATCTAAACAAATGAAAAAAATCTCTACTTTAAATAGCATTGGACATAACAAAAGACAGGCTTATAAGCCTGTCTTTTGTGCGAGGGTAGTTTTTAATGTTGACGTGTATTTATTTCTGTAATATTATTTAGCCTAGCTAAGTAATATAAAAATATGTATAAACCAGTGACAAAAGAAGAGGAAATAGTATTTCTTCTGCATAAAATAGCCCGCACAGTTAGAAAAAAAACTGAATTTTATACGGAATTTAGTGAATTAAGTATAGCCCAAACTCAGGCAATGGTAGCGATATCATTAGGTAAATCTACTATGAAAGAATTAGCCGAGGAACTTAATATTGCTTTTCCTACAACAACAATTTTAACGGGTAGGCTTGTAAAAGGTGGTTACGTAACCAGAAAAGCCGATAAAAATGATAGGAGAATTATTCGCTTATCACTTACAAATAAAGGTACAAGAACATTTAAAAAGGTTATGAAATCAAAGATGAATAAAGTAAAATTAATTTTTAATAAGATGTCGGAAAAAGATAAAAAATCTTTGTGCAGAATACTAAGTAATTTATTAGTTGAATTAAAAAATAATTAATTATATAGAGAGGTTTTAGATGTTATCAGAGTTTTCCAGGGGTAAAAAGATTAGCGTAATGTTGGGCGTGATGTCGGCATTGTTTTTAGCTGCCCTTGATCAGACAATAGTTGCCACTGCGATTCCTAAAATTGTCCAAGAATTAAACGGATTACAACACTTAAGTTGGGTATTTACCGCTTATATGCTTGCTTCAACTGTTAGTATACCTATTTATGGAAAACTCTCTGATATATATGGAAGAAAAAAGTTTTTCATAGGCGGAATAGTCATATTTTTGATTGGTTCTATCTTAAGCGGTTTATCACAAAATATGATGCAGCTGATTATCTTTAGGGGTATACAGGGCATTGGTGGTGGTGCATTAATGACAAACGCCTTTGCTGTAATAGGTGATTTGTTCGCACCAGCCGAGAGAGGTAAATGGCAGGGCTTATTTGGAGGAGTATTCGGATTAGCATCTATTATCGGCCCGTATCTGGGTGGGTGGTTGACTGATAACGCTAATTGGCGATGGGTTTTTTACATAAATATTCCAACAGGTATTTTAGCTCTTATACTAATCAGTTTAATGCCAAAGATATCCTCCCATCTTAAAGATAAAAAAATTGATTATAAAGCTGCTTTAACGCTTTCATTCGCTCTATTATCTCTTTTGCTAGCTTTTGTATGGGGTGGTAACGAATATTCATGGAATTCTATAGAGATATTAGGTTTGTTTGTTTTCTCAATTATATCTTTTATTGTGCTTGTTCTAATAGAGAGAAAAGCAGAAGAGCCCATTTTACCGCTTGATCTATTCAAGAACAGAATATTTTTAGTGTCAACTATAATAACTTTTATTGTAGGTGCGGGAATGTTCGGAGTGATTATATACATTCCGCTTTTTGCTCAAGGCGTAATTGGAATAACGGCAACACATTCAGGAACAATTCTCATTCCTTTAACTGTTGGAATGATTTCGGCAAGTGTTATATCCGGGCAAATAGTTTCTCGAACAGGGAAATACAAGTTTTTGACTATTTTCGGGTTTTTAGTTGCTACCGGTTCTCTTTATTTTCTTTCTAAACTGGGTACTGGTGCTACTGTGAGTGATTTAATGTTAAGAATGATTTTTACTGGTATAGGCTTAGGTACAACCATGCCAATATTAACACTCATCGTGCAAAATGCATTCGAGCATTCTAAATTAGGGGTCGTTACTGCTTCTTCCCAGCTTTTTAGGAGCCTTGGTTCTACTGTTGGTACTGCAGTAATGGGCAGTATATTAAATAACTCTCTTTCAAGTAAATTGAGTGACCTTTCTCATGATAAATTTGCTCAAACAATATCTAAAATTAATCCAAATGTTAATTTTGCTAATTTAGACGTAAATAGTATGCAAGGATTTCTCTCAAATGCAGCTCAAGATCAATTTCATACGCAAATGTCTAATTTTCCGCCAAAGATGCAGATTGAAGTTATGAAATTATTTAATGATTTTCTGATTAAAATAAAGGGCATATTAGCTTCATCTATCGATAATATCTTTCTAATTGGCGCGGTTCTTATGCTAGTTGCCTTGATTGCTTCTTTATTTTTAAAAGAGATTCCTTTAAGAAAAACCCACAAAGAGAAGAAATCATTTTTAGAAGAAGCCGGTTCTGAAATAGCGATAGAAGAAGGTCAAGCTTACTCTGGTGATGAGTCTGATAATGATTCAGGGAAAGTTGGCTAGATAGATGATTTGATGATATATTAGAGTAGATAAGAGTAATAATGAATGATTAAGAGAATAACGCTTTTTCTGGTATTTTTATTCTTGCCCTTGATAGTTTTGGCTACTGATAGCAATTATCCTAGTAGTCAGGAGGTTATTGATAATTTTAGGTCTGATATTCGGGTCAACAGTGATGCTAGTATTGATGTTACTGAGACAATAATATATGACTTTGGCACAAACCAAAAACACGGAATTTATCGGGATATACCCGTTAAATATAATAATAAAGGTTTAAATTACAATCTTCGCGTATCAGATATCTCAGTTAGAGACGAAAATTCTAATAATTATCAATTTAAGACTTCTTCTAAGGGTAAGAATTTAGAGATTAAAATCGGTGATTCTAATTCTTATGTTGCTGGTTTAAAGACTTATATTATAAGCTATAAAGTCAAAAGGGCGATTAGCTATTTTGGCGATTATGATGAAATTTATTGGAATGTGACCGGGAATGACTGGCAGGTACCTATTTTAAAAGCCAGTGCTTCTGTAAGTCTCCCTGAACAAATTTATAAGAGTGGAATACGTTATTCATGTTATACAGGTTATTTAAAAAGTACACAAAATTGCGATAATACTGATTTAATAACGAGTATCGATAATCAAATTTATCATATAGATTTTGCACAGAATAATCGTATAGGAAATGGGTGGGGTTTAACGGTAGCAGTTGGATTTCCTAAAGGTGTTGTTAGGGTACCATCTTTTATAGACAAATTATATGATGTTTTAATAGATAATTTATTTTTCTTGCTCCCAATCTTGGTTTTCATCATTCTATTTTACGTTTGGTTTACAAGGGGGAGAGACCCAGAAGGTAGAAAAACAATTGTTCCTCAGTATGATCCGCCTGATAACTTAACTCCTGCTGAGATTGGCGCGATTTGGGACGAAACAGTCGATAACAAAGATATTTCTGCAAATATAGTCAATTTAGCTGTAAGGGGCTATATAAAAATTAAGAAGACGGAAAAAGGAATTATTTTAAAATCAGATGACTATATGCTTCAGAGGCTGAAAAGAGACCAAGAAAAAAATCTGGAAGGATTTGATCAAAAACTTATAAATAGTTTATTTTTTGCCGATGATACAGTCATATTATCTAAACTAAAAGATAAATTTAGCAAAGAATTAGAGGCAGTTAAGGATAGTTTATATAAGGATATTACTGCAAAAGGTTACTTTCCCAAAAATCCGGACAAACTTAGGAAAAAGTATACTGGCATAGGTATATTTATTCTTGCTGCTCCATTATTTATAATAGAATTAATAGGCATAACAGCTATTTTAGCTATTATGCTATCTGGATTTATGATTTTTGTTTTTTCATTCATTATACCTAGTAAAACGAAGAAAGGGGTTTTAACAAAGGAATACATTATGGGTTTTAAAGAATACCTTAGTATGGTAGAGAAAGACAGAATAAAATTTTTCAATGCGCCAGAAAAAAATCCAGAAACATTTGAAAAATTTTTATCATATGCAATGGTTTTGGGTGTTGAGAAAGAATGGGCAGAACAGTTTAAGGAAATATATAATCAAAATCCATCTTGGTATGAAGACAGTTCTGGAGTTGCTTTTAATCCTGTTTTATTTACCGCCAATGTAAATAGTTTTTCATCTTATACTGGAAATATTTTATCATCCACTCCAAGTAGCAGTGGTTCAGGCGGAGGAGGTTTTTCAGGCGGAGGATTTGGTGGTGGTGGTGGCGGTAGTTGGTAAATCCAGTGCTAATTTTAAAAAACTTTCTAATGGGGTTTAGCGATTTAAAACTAGTTTTTGATGTTAGTGCTGGGTAAAAAACTAGTTTAAGTATTTATTGTGTAATATAATATTGCTATGAGCTATTTTAATCTTTTTCCGACAATGGTTATCTGGTGGTATAAAGATGGCGTCGTTGATTTATTTTCCTTCCTAAAGGCATTATATGTTTATATAGAGAACTTCTTTTCGATCTTAACAGTGCTTAAGACTTTTTTTGCACCATGGAAGCGTTTGGTATCTCAAAGAAAGCCTGGGATAGCAGGATTGCAGGATTGGTTTATTGACAATCTAGTTTCTAGGGGAGTTGGTCTGCTTTTAAGATTTTCCATAATTATTTCATTTATTATTTTTATCTTTTTATATTCATTATTTTGTGTGCTATCTTTTATTTTTTGGGTCGGTTTTCCAGCTATATTAGTAACTTCTTTTGTTTTTATTTTTGTAAGATAAATGATTAAGAAAGAACAGATAATTTTAAATAAGAATAATGAATTTATAAATGCTTCCAAAGTGCATCCTTTTATAAACAACTATTTTTTTATCGGGATTCTTAAAGTTTTATCGATGATTGGATTATCCTCGGCGATAGTTATGTTATTGTCATTTTCTTCTACCATTAATCTTTACCCCATTGATTATTTTTTGAAATTTCTAATATTTATAGGCTTGATCGCTTTTGCTCTGTTAAGATTTATCCAGAGTTATTTTAGGAGATTAGCTGATAGCAGGGTTCTTAAGGATGAAGATGGGGGCATGTATGATATTTTTAAAACCTGCGATTTTGAGCTTGCAAATATTTTAGGTTCGGAAAATTTAAATAATCCAGATATCCTTAAAATTTTTGAATCAATAATTACTTCAAAAAGAGCATTTTTTATTTTAAGGGAAATGAACGTAGGTTTACCATTCAATGAAAAAATAGTAAGAGGTTTTCCTTTAGAGATTCCTGCACACGATATTCTAATTGAAGTTGTTAGACTTAGTCTAGAAAATGCTATTCAAGATGGGGCACAACAATTAACAGCTGGCGATATTTTTTATGGGTTTTTAAAGATTAGTCGGAATCTGGATCCAGCTTTAATGGCAATAGAGATTGATGAAAAAGATTTACAAAATATTATTTTCTGGGAAAACAATATTTTTAGCAAGTTGTATCGCAAAAAAACACTAACTCAATCTCTAGCGTCTGCTGGGGCCGGTATAGCTCAAAATTGGGCTGCTGGCTACACGCTTGATTTAGACAGATTTGGTACTGAAATAACAATGCCAAAGTTATTTGGCAGTTTTTCTATAGAAGGCAGAGACAGAGAGATTCGCCAGATGGAAAATGTGCTTTCTAAAGAAATGAAGAATAATTGTATAATCACCGGAGGAAATGGCGTAGGCAAAACAACATTAGTCTATGGTTTAGCTGAAAGAATATATTGGGGCAATACTTTATCGGAACTTTCCTACAAAAGACTAGTTAGTCTTGATACATCAATTCTGCTGGCTGGTTCATCTAATGAACGTGAAGTTGAAGAAAGACTTATTAGGGTTTTTAATGACGCAGTAAATGCAGGAAATATTATACTTTTTATTGATAATATTGAAGTCTTATTCTCTGGAGGTCAGAAAATCGGCAGTATTGACGCTTCAGAGATTATTATTCCATATCTACAAAACCCCAACCTTAGGATTATTGGTGTAACCACCCATGGCAATTACCAAACGCACATAGAAGCAAAGCCCTCTTTGGCGGGTAATTTCGAGAAAATAGAGGTTGAGCCTACTAATGAAAAGCAAACATTGAGAATACTCGAAGATTTAAGTATGTATTATTCAAATAAATATAATTTAGTCGTAACTTATAACGCTTTAAAGGAGATATATAGGTTATCTGAAAAATTTATAACAAATAAAGATTTTCCCGCAAAAGCTGTAGATATGCTAGATAATGTATGCTCTGCCGCAAAAAATACTGGCAATAAATTATTGGATAAAAGCACCATAGATTCTTTGGCAGAACAAGTATTGAACGTTTCTGTTAAAGAAGTTGATACTGATGAGAAGAAAAAACTTATTAATCTTGAGGTTTGTATCCATGGAAGGGTTATTGGTCAGGATGAGGCAGTAGTTGCTGTTTGTAATGCTTTAAGAAGAGCAAGAGCACAGGTATCAAACACTAATCGTCCGATAGGAAGTTTTTTATTCTTGGGTCCTACTGGAGTAGGAAAAACAGAATTGGCTAAATCTTTGGCAGATGCGTATTTTGGCAATGAAAAAGCGATGGTAAGAATGGATATGAATGAATATCAGGATACAGAATCTACAAGCAGATTTATTGGAAAGAAAATGATTGGTATTGATCAGCTTGAAGGAGGAGATTTTGTTAAGAAGATAAGAGAAAATCCTTTCTCGGTTGTGCTGTTAGATGAGCTTGAAAAAGCCCATCCAGATGTATTAAATCTTTTTCTTCAGTTATTAGATGAAGGCTATATTATCGATGGAATGGGTGAAAAAGTTATTTTTTCAAATACTATAATTATTGCAACATCAAATGCAGGCGCAAATTTGATAAAAGAAGGTATAGAGAAAGGCATGTTACTAAATCTTTTAAGTGAAAAGCTTTTAAAGTATTTGCAAAGCAATGATATATATAAACCAGAATTTCTAAACAGGTTTGATGGTATAATTGTCTTTAAGCCTTTAACAAGGGAAAATCTTTTTGAAATCGCCAAGCTTATGTTTAATAAAATCAAACTTGATTTTAAGAATAAGGGATATGATATAGAGGCAGGTGAAGACATTCTCAGTAGGCTTGCAGAATTAGGATATAGGCCAGAGCTCGGCGCGCGACCCATGCGGAGGGTTTTTCAGGATACTTTAGAGAATTTTTTGGCAAATAAAATATTAGACGGCTCTCTTAATAAGGGCGAAAAATTTATTATAAATATACAAGATTTAGGTATAAAAGCGGAAGTAAGGGAATCATAAAAAATGATAAAAATTTATTATAAGGCTATTACAGATAAAAATTTGAAGAAATTAGCTAATTTTAGAGTAGGTTCTTGGGTATATGTGGAAGATCCCGACAAAAAAGATCTGGATTACTTAGAGAAAAATTTTTCATTTGATCCTAGTTTATTGCAAGACGCTTTAGATCCTTTTGAGGTGCCCAGGGTTGAGGTAGACAAAGAAATTACTTATATTTATGCCACCGTGCCTAACAGTGAAGATGGGATCAAGCAAATTATTAATACTCCAGTGTTGATAGCTATTGGTAGTGATTTTTTGGTTACTGTCTCTAGAAAATCCCTCCCGTTTTTACAGAAATTTGTTAAAGGTAAGGTCGATTTTACCACAACACAAAAAACACGGTTATTCTTCCAGATTTTTTCTGAAATTAACGCGGCGTATGATAATTTTCTAAAAAATATCGGCAGGAACATTAGAAGGATAATTATTAATCTAGAAAAAATAAATAATGAAGATATTGTAAAATTTGTAACCTTCGAAGCTACCTTAAACGAATTTTTATCAGATTTAGTCCCGATTAATGCTTCATTGCAGAAGCTTCATACTGGAAAATTATTAAAACTATACGAAGAAGATAAAGATCTCGTTGAGGATTTGTTTTTAAGTTCCGGTCAGCTTATTGATATCTCAAATTCTAATTTGAGAAGTATTGTTAATATTAGGGAAGCTTATTCAACTTTAATGACTAATAATTTAAATAAAGTGATTAAGCTTTTAACATCTTTAACTGTTATTTTTACAATCCCAACAATTATAGGTAGTTTATATGGAATGAATGTTCGGTTACCTTATAGTGATTCGCCCCATGCTTTTTATGGAATCTTAGTTGTCATTGCTTTAATATCAAGCTTTCTTTTAGCAATATTTGCAAGAAACCGTTGGCTATAAATCAATTAATTAAATTTTTATTAAAGGAGAAAAATGAAGAATGTTACACCAAAAAATCCATCGGTTGATGGTTTTCAGGCACCAAATCCAGTAGTGATTCCGTCTCAACCCGGACAATAACAGCCTCAGGCACAACCGCAGGCTCAATCCGGCATGTCTAACAACGGATCAAAGGGTTTGAAAAAAATAGTTACCGTTTTGGTTTTGATTATCTTAGTTGCTTTAGGGGTCGCCGGTTATGGTTATTACAATGGTATGCAAGTGCAATCTTATGCTAAGGATGGTGAGAGTATGTTTAATGCGGTTCAGGGATGGGGGAAGGGTTTTGATAATTCTAAAGACAGTAAAGCGACTAAAGACCAATTTTCCAAAATTAAAAATGATTCAGATAAATTTTTGTCACAGTTAAACGCAAAAAATGCACCCTCTAAAGCTAAAGAACTTGAATCTAATTTGAAAGAATATTTTACTATTTCAAAAACATTAGCGACAGACATGGAAGCTCTTGCCAATTGGGCTATAGGCTTTGAGAAAATAGGCAAAGATATGGAGAATATAGGAAGTAATGCTAGCATGAACTCCCCGGCGGATATTATTAGTGCTTTTAAGGATATGAAAACTTCGGTAGATGCTTATGTTAAAGAATTAGATACAATGCAAGTTCCTGCAGTTGTTTCCGAACAGAATAAAGCAATGAAAGATTACTTAGGGCAGGTATCAACTATTCTTGGTAGCTATATAAAGGCTTTAGAATCTAATGATTTGTCCTCTATGGTAGGAATAGAAACAGATTTAGCTTCTTTTTTAGATAAGCTTAATGCCATGAAATTGCCTGAAGAAAGCATAAATAAAGTTTATAAAGATAAAATTGATAGAGCCGATAGTTTAGAAAAGAGTATTCCTGGACAGATAAGTAATCTAAAGTCTGTTACTTTTGCTTTTTAGTTAGGTTTTTTCTGTTGAACTCGGGATATTATAATATCCCGAGTTTGAATAAGTTACGAAACATTTGAGACTCCTGCAAATAACTAAGGAGTTTCCAATATGCATATCAAAGCCTTGTGGTATAAGACTAATTTGCATAGCCTTAAAGCTATGCAAAGACTAGACAGATTAT
>Ga0210019_1003096_pt1 | contig 15556 bp, 10 predicted proteins | sample CryGeyCG2114_020_2_FD_183969 | JGI IMG/M metagenome (GOLD analysis project Ga0210019, IMG submission 183969) | Groundwater microbial communities from aquifer - Crystal Geyser CG11_big_fil_rev_8/21/14_0.20 (SPAdes) (version 2) | ecosystem: Environmental > Aquatic > Deep subsurface > Groundwater ...
GCTGAGTTTTGTCACACTCGTCGTTTTCACATCACTCCTCTTTGGATCTCCTCCGGCGCTTCTTTCGCGTCTGCTCTCTCACAGCGCCGGAAAGTGGCTTTTGTTTTTTCTGCTTACGGTTCTGCTCTCTCTGCTGTGGTCTGTTGCACCGATGCTCAGTTTTTTTGGGGCATCACCACGGTTTGAGGGTGTGCTTACCTACATCCTGTACCTCTGCATAGCGCTCATTGGCCTGTTGGCAGGCACGAGTGGCGAGGGAAGACGCGTGCTCGTACAGGCTATTCTCATAACGAACATCGGTATTGTGCTCTACGGACTGCTCCAGGTTTTGCATCTGGATGTTCTTTCTTTCCTATGGGCAGGAGAGGTGTTTCTCGGTCGTACGTTTTCGTTTGTAGGGCAACCAAATACATTGGGTCTTTTCCTCGTACTCACTATTCCATTCGTTCTTCTCTCCGCAGATTTCGCTTCCACAAGGTGGAGGAGAGCGGGCCTTCTTCTCTTCCTTTGCAATGTGGTGGTACTTCTTGCAACAGTGAGTCGCAGTGCCCTGCTTGGTATTGGCATTGCTTTCCTGTTTGTTCCCTGCTGGATGCATGGCCGTTTTCAGCCTATGAGCCGTAAGAAATGGTTTGTAAGCATTCTTTGTGCCGTGCTCCTGGCGGCATTTGGACTTTATAAAACACACATGCGTTTCTCGGTTCCCACCGAAACAGGTCGATCACTCGGAGCACGTGCACTCATTTGGCAGAGCAGCGTGCAGATGATTTCTCAGCGACCGCTTGGGTACGGTCTTGAAACATTTGGCATTCTCTCGGCACGTCATATGACAAATGATCTCCTCAAAGTGGAATCCCTCACGACACGTATAGACCGTGCACACAGCAAACCGCTGGATCTCCTCCTCACGCTCGGACCTCTGGGGTTGCTTGCGTACTACGGTCTTCTCTGCACGCTTTTGCGCTCGCTATGGAAAAAGCGCAAAGAGTCCGGGATGCATCGCTACTATCTTGCGGGGTTCCTCTCGATTCTTGCCGCAAGCATTGCACTTCTTTTTGGATTTGATGTTCCTGTGACTGCGGCGTTTTTCTGGCTCATAGTAGGTATGATGCTTGGCTGTATTTTGCCGCAGGACGTAGCTCCAAAAAGCGAAAAGCCATTCCTTTTCCTCCTCTCACTCTTCCTGGTCGTTCTCCTCGTTGTTATGGGCCAGTGGGTGCAGGCACGTCTGCGCATGGAACGGGCAGAGCAGTGGTTTACCTCGGGCAATCTTGTCCAATCTGTAAATGCCTATGCGGAAGCTGTGGATGCATTTCGATTCGATCGTCACATTCTCACGCAGTCCATAGAAACGGATCTTTTTGCCCTGGAGAATGCAGCGGATACGCAGGCAGTTCAGACAGTTCATAGCCTTATAGCAAGCCAACTTACCGAGCTGGAGCAACTCACCGGAGGAGAGGATGGTATGGCATTCCTGCTACGGGCATGGGAAAAGGCCATAGTCGGAGAAGCAGAGAGTGTACATATTCTCTTAGATCAGGCAGCTGCAAAGAGCCCTGCCGGAGTGGTGCACTATCGAATCGCTCTTCATTGCTATGACCTACTGGGTGACAGTGATGCAAAAGCACGCATCTACAAGGAGCTTATTGCGGTCCTTCCGGAAGCCTGGTTGCAGCCGGAATCTCCCCACGGCAGACTCATCTGGAAGGAGAATCCGTGGCTAGAAGCCGTACGGGAGTATCTGGATGTAAAAGAGGAACAATGATTGGTGACAGTGACACATTGTTATATGGTTATATGGTTCGCAGAGCGTTGCGCAGGATACTTCCTTGAAAAATTGTATCTGATACCACTTCCATTTCAGACTGATACCACATCATTTCTTTTATTTTCTCCTCTTGCCTGTCGTCCATAGTCCGCTAAGAAGCGGACGAAGGAGGATGCCTCGTAGCTTTCACTTATGAGAAATATAGTATGAAATACATTGAGCTATGAGTAGCAGTTTAAAAGCGAAGTGATATAACCTTTTCAGGATATTGGTATGTATCAATCTAAAAGACTGAAGTTACAGTTTTTTTGCCCAATGCCGTACTTTCCACCACGTCGTGAGAAGAGACACGCCCACAATCATCAAAAATACAGCAACGAGGAAGGCAAGCAGGTCCGGATTTGCCAGTATAGCCAGAGCAAATAAAATGCAGAGCATGCCATTAAAAAGCAGACCGGATCCTGCGGATCGGGCTTGCTGTTGTGTGACATACGAGAGTGAGTGTTTAAAGAAGTGGAACATGGTTCTATTGTAGTACAGAATGAAGAATGAAGAATACAGAATTAGGTGGTATGTCGATTCCTTTTCCATTTTCCTTCGTTCTTCATGGAGTTGGTTTAGTATAGGAATATGCCAGGCCTCTCCACGCATGTACGCGGCTACTACCCAAGCCCCATTGGCCTGTTGGAAGTGCGGGGATCGCAGCGGGGCATTTTTTCCATCACATTCATAGAAGAGGAGAAGCCGGATGCCGGTCTGTATGACATTCTGCAGCCGTGCATAGACCAGCTGCATGCCTATTTCTCAACAGATAAGCACCAATTTCATTCCCTACCCCTTGCACTCCACAGTACAGACTTTCAGCTGCAGGTGTGGGAATATCTTATGTCTATTCCCTACGGAAACACTGTAACCTACGGAGAGATTGCGGAAGCCATTGGTCATCCTAAGGCTGTACGTGCAGTGGGTTCCGCAGTCGGCCGCAATCCGCTTTCTATTCTTATTCCCTGCCACCGCGTTCTTCCTGCTTCCGGAGAAGTGGGGGAGTATGCGCATGGTGCATGGAGAAAAGAGTGGTTACTACTACATGAGAAGAAATAAAAACCCCACATACAACATTCCATATACAAAAAAGACCGGCAAGCCGGCCCTTTTTGTTTTTGTGTGTGACCTCGGACTATCAGGAGCAAACATGTGCACCTGAGTCTATGGGGAGGTCAGTGAGGGGAGGAGCCCCCAACCCACTGCCATGCTTTGGTTTCTTGTTTCTCCTCGCAACCGACGAAGTCCCCGGACCGGCCCTTTTAGACTGTGCACAAGGGCGACAGAGGGCACTGGGGAGTAAGGAGTGCATAGCGCCACGCGTCCTCACTGTGGCGATACGAACATTGCATAGCAGAGAGAATGCTCATCACAGTGACATGCGATGTCCTGTGCCCAACAAAGGAGGGTGATTGGGAGGAGCATGGTTGCATATGTATGACGGGCATTCTCTCTACGGTTTTCTGTGGTGAGAAGGATCGAGCCCGTTCGGATGGAAGTTCTGTATGCCCATCCGAACGGGCGTATGTGTGTGAGTATTTGTGTGCTTGAGACCGTAAGGGTCATTAGGCTGATGGCCTTGATTTGCTATTCGTTTTAAACGAGCAAATCATGTCATCGTACTCACCGGCAGACGCTTATGCAAGAAAGAGCCCTAGCCAGAGCCGCAGTTGTATTGTTGAATCATATTTTTATACAGTCTATATTTCTACTTTTTGGCTTTTAATAGGGCTCGGCGAAAATAAGTACTTTAGGATTAGTTATGAGGAAATGAAGTTATTGAGTAGGAAAAAAGGTACGAATAACGTAGTAACTCGCGATTTGGCTCTGGAACAGTATCAGGGTAATGAAGTTCTTACACTAGATGATGGGTTCCTCAAACTTCTCCTCTACCATAGCCAGCTCTTCTTCGCTGGGTGGTTTTGTCGCTGCTTCGTCCCATTTTCGCATTTCCTCTTCTACCACTGCCTTAGGCTGACAATACTTCTGTCGGGATTGCTCAATAATTGCCTTCGTATTATCTTCTTCCATTGCTGGAATATCCATGGTACGCGCAGAGAAAGGCTCACGAATCTCGCCCTTTACAGACATTTTCGTGTAGAACTCCCGTACTCCCAGATTAATGATGTCGCGCTCTTTAAAGATGGGCGCAAATTCCTCTGCCATCACTCCTGCATCCTCTGCTCCTACACGGAAACTGATCATGGAGCCGACGTTGCCAAAGACCGTCTGGCGTATTTTCTGGCTCAGCTGACCCATATACTGGTGTGCGATAGTCAGGTTTAAGTGGTATTTACGGGCCTCCGACATAATTTCGTAGAATGTGTCTGTTGCAAAGTTCTGGAATTCGTCCACGTAAAAGTAGAAGTCGCTGCGCTCCGCCTCGGGCATATCTGCCCTGCTCATAGCTGCCTGATAGATTTTTGTGATGATCATGGCGCCCATGAGCTGTGAATTCTCTTCTCCTAAAAGACCCTTAGAAACCTTCATGAGCAGGATTTTGCGATTATCCATAATATCGCGAATATCAAACTTGGTTTCCGGCTGTCCTACCACGTTACGCATCATATTGGTGGCTACAAATTGTCCCACCTTATTAAGCAGAGGGGTAATGGCATCCGCATCAAACTTCTCGGACCATGCGGCAAATTCCGACACCCAGAAGCTTTTTACAACGTTATCTTCTATACGTGCCACAATCTTCTGGCGGTAGTTTTTATCGGAAAGCATTTTGAGGATGGAGAGCACGGTGGTGTTGGGGCTGTCTAACAGAGCCAGAATGGTATAGCGCAGCACGTGCTCCAGACGGTCCGACCAGTTGCTTCCGAAGAGTTTCTTAAAGATATCCAAAATACCAATGGTCAGTTGCATCTTGTAGGCAGAGTCCACTTTCTCCAGTGGATTAAAGGCAATGGGGAAGTCCGTATCTGTGGGATCAAAGACTATGACGTCATTGATGCGATTTTTCGGCACATGCCGCAGAATGTCATCCACCAAATCTCCGTGCGGATCCAGTACACCTATGCCATGTCCACCCTGTAAGTCGTCATTTACAAGGAGCTCCAGGAGTTTGCTCTTGCCCACACCCGACTTGCCCACGATATAGAGGTGTCTGCGCCTGTCTTCGCGACGGATACCAAATTGTACGAGGTTATTGTGGTAGTTGGTGATGCCAAAGCCGCTCACATTGGGTTCGTTGGCATGCGGCAAATCCTGCGGGGGATCCGACTTGCGCGCAAGTACGTGAACAATATGCGGAACAATATCCGCATTGGGAAAGTAGTAGAGTGTGGCTACCTCTTTGGCGCTCAAAATAAAATCTGTAGCGTGCTTACGGGACTGGAATTGTTTCACAAATGAGGGACTGATGGAGATTTTGCTTTCCTGAAACCCGTTGATATCGGTATCTGTAAAGTGGTAGAAACTGTTCACCACGGCTTTGAGTTTTTGGCTTGCCTCTGCGGCATTATTGCCAACATAGGCACAGCGGATGCTCACACGGAAGGGCTTGGTTTTCTCCTTCTCCTTTGCAAGGTCAAAACGCACCTGGTTAATGCCTTTAAGTCCCTCTTTTCGCATACGGTCGCGAATAGAGAAGAACTTCTTGATGCGTACAAACACAAATCTCCAGTTCCGAAAGAGGTGGAATCTGGCCGTATCGTCATGGGGTTCTACGTTGATCTGTACCCAGACTTGTTCTCCGGACTGTATTTTTGAAATCACGGAAAAGAGCCGGGACATGCTGTCGTCCTCAAATTGGTCGTAGGTGCGAATAGGGTACACATCCTTCTCCCGTAACTTGAGGTGCACACCTGCTACAACCTGGTGTTCCACATCGTACTGCTTGGTAAAGTCCTGTGTTTCATTGATCTCCGCATCCGGGAAAATGGAGTACATGAGCCCTTCTATCGTTTTTTTAAAGTTTTCAGCGACGGTGACATAAAAGTAGGTGTACTGCTCGTGCCCAAAGTACTCAAAGGAAAACATCACACCTGTAACCGTATTGCGCAGGCTTATAAGCAATTCCTGGAACTTAGATTCCATCTTTGGCTTACCCTCTTCCCCCTGGGGGATCACAATGTGGAGATGGTGCAGGTTGGCCATTGGCGTTCAATATAGCACAGGAAAGGGGTACTTGTTCAATCCTGAGAGCCGAAAAGCGGTCAGTGGTCAGCGGCAAGTATATTACTGGCTGCTTGCCGCTTGCCGCTCAGTACACATCCTTTCTATAACACTCCTCACATAGAATCACTTCAGATCTATCGGGTGCATAGGTCGTTTGCATCTCCTTTTTACATTTCCCGCAGGGTCGTTTGTACAATGTGCGGGGGTTTCGGAGCCGCATGCGTTCCCTGTGCCTGCAGTCGGGGCATACATGGGGCAGGGGGAGCAGATGATTCCGGTGAAATGCCAGTTCCTGTGGAATGATCCGGAAGTTTTTTGTGCAGTCCTCACAGGCAAATATTTCCTGTGTTATGGAGTCAGGTGCATCTTGTATGCTTTCGGGGAAGGCGATGGTTTGAGGTTTGTAGTCCCTGGCATCTGCTTCTCTCCAGAGAAGTCCCTGAGATGCAGCCTCTGACTTCGTGAGCGGAAAGTACTCATAAGCCAGCGATTCATTAAAGCTAAACGGTGAAATTTGTGAGGGAAAGAAGAGACCCCATTCGCCATTCTCCTCCATCTGCTTCACAATTTCAGGCACGCGTTTCTCATACTCTTCCCTTGCGTACTGCTTATTGAAGATGCAGTACTGCTTTCGCGTGAGGCCTGTGCAGGCAAAACAGTCCGTACAGTGAAAGCAGTAGTCGCAGTAGAGGAGATTTTTTGAATTGAAAACAAAGAGACAGTAGGCCACGTTGTATACCTCTATGGTTCCCAATGTTTCGTAACAGAGCTCAGGTTTCAGATACATATTGCTGCAATCGTAGTTATCCTTCACATTCACTCCCACCTGTACATACCGGCAGTCTTCACTTTCATTTACATCGTAGCAGTCATGGCAGTTTTTAGAGTGTTCGATGTAGTCACCTGTGCACTCTTCGGAATGTACAATGTTTCCATACTTCCGCTGCATAGTTGTCATTTTTTCCTTCCAGAGCTGCTTCATACGTTCTGTGAGAGCATAGTTCCCCCGGAACTCCATTAATCTCTTCCGGTACTCCTCCTTACTCAGGGGCTCATTTAAAAAGTGATATTCCTTTTGGATGAGGTTGGTACACAGGCAGCAGTTTTTACAGGACTGCAGGTTACTGGAGAAGAGACAGTCATTACAGTTTTGGGAAAATGCAACGAACGTACAGTTGTAGCTCTCGTAACAGCTGAAGCATTCGTAACAGAGTTCCGAGTCGTACAGATAGCTGCAGTCTACGGAATCCTTGCACTTTTGCAGCAGCTTGCCGTAGTAACAGTCTTCGCAGTACTCCGATGAATTGATGAGGTAGCAGTTTTTGCAGTAGGCCGTTCCGGTCGTAAAGCCGGAGTTTTCATTACTCACTGTAATGAGTGCCATGCGGGGCACGTCTTTCTGGAGTGCTGCAAATTGTTCAAAGAAAGGCTTTGAAAAATCAAAGTCCCGGCCGTACTCCAGAGGGTCCCAGGCATCACTCTTCCATTCCTCCTGTTCGTAGACGGTAAACGGTGCATTGGGGTGGTAGAGCGAAATGATGTCTTTGCCGGAGAAAGCAGAGCGTGTTTTATACATATTCCGTTCATTCCGGTGGCATGTACGAACCAGGCACCGACAATCGGGGCAGTAAACAGGGAGAGCAGGGTTGATTGTTTTCGTTCCAAAGGCGAATGTCATCTTCCGGAGGAATGTCTCTTCATCGGGCTGAACGGTGAACCCTGCCTGGCATCGTTTACAATTGCGTTCCATAACAAGAACAGTAAAAGAGTAAGGAAAATGGCTTAAAATGATGATATATTTATAATTATATGTAGAGGATATGTAAACTGTTCTTCACTATGAACAACAGAAATGGTATACTGGTTCCTGAAAAAGCTTGATGGTTGCTCTTTGGTTGCAGTTCAGGAATCGGGGAGTTACTGGTTACTGGTTACTCGTCCAGAATCTCATCCCGATTGCCAGTCCCTAATCCCTAATCCCTAGCCCTATGCTTTCCCAATACCTCTCCAAACTCGACTTTACCGAGAAGGAACAGAACATCTACACGGTTCTTGCGGAACTGGGTGTTCAACCGGCTTCGGTGATTGCACGCCGTTGTAATCTTGATCGCATTACTACCTATAAACATCTGAAAAAACTGGCTGAACGCGGATTTGTAAAAACCTATGTGCGTGACGCCGTGCAGTGCTTTGGCATAGAAGACTTTGATGCCATAGAGGGCTACCTCAAGGAGAATGTGGAGGAGTATGAACGGCTGATCGATCAGCTCCCTATTGTTCTCAACATTCTCCAGTCACTCAAAAGCGAAGAGGATACTATCCCCAAACTTCAGATGTTCGAAGGCGAAGCGGGCATAAAGGCCCTCTTTCGCAACATCCTCTATGAACTCAAGCAGGAAAACCTTCGGCAGATGCGCATGCTCAGTTCCAATACCTTCGAAGAATGGGTGGGGGACGAGCCACTGAGCAAAACGGTACGGTCATTCTTTGAAGATCTACAGGGTCGTCGCATTCAGGTGGATGTTTTCGAAGCCACGGGAGGGCTGGTTCCCGAACATGTGCGGGGCATTCCCTTCAGTCAATTAGATATGAGTAATCTTCCTATTGCCCGTGGCACAACGAACATCTTTCTTGTAGGGCATTCTGTGTATCTTGCCACGTACAAAGACAGCCAGGTAGGGCTTAAAATAAAACAGGCGGACTTGAGTCAGATTTTTCATTTTCTGTTTGATGTGATGGGAAGCAAACAGAAAGCAGAAAGCAGAAGGCAGAGTAAAACTGATTTCTGCCTTCTGCCTTCTCAGTAGACTGCTTTCGCATAACACTCCTCGCACACAATCTCCTCCGGTCTCTCCGGTGCGTAGCTCGTGATTACCTCTTTGCTGCACTTGCTGCATGTGCGCTTCCACAGTTTCCGGGGATTGCGCAGGGCCATGCGCTCTTTGTGCCGCTGGAAGAATGATGTAACCGGAAGGGGAATATGCAACTTCTGGGCCAGTTCCAGTTCCTGTTCCACAATCTTAAAGGCCTTCTTGGTCACCGGGCACTGGTAGATGCCTTTGCAGACAGCCTCCGTAGTATCGCCGATGTCATCCGGAACATTGCTAAAGGGCCCCGGATGCGCATCCTTCTGCTCCGGTACAGGAGACCACATCCATCCTCTTGCCTCTACATCCTGTTTTGTGAGGGGGAAGTACTCCTGCACCGTGCTTTCGTTGTACCCAAACATGCTCATTTCCATGGGAAGGCACTGGCCCCACTCATTCGTCTTCTGCATATGCTCGATCATTTTTCCGGCCAGAGCGTCGTACGCTTCCTTGGTGTACTGTTTGTTGAATATGCAGTACTTCCTGTTGCGCAGACCCGAGCATCCAAAGCAATTTGTACAGTGAAAGCAGTGTGTACAGTACAGAAGATCGCTCACCTGCTGCAGACACTGGTCACACCCTATAAGACTGTTGGCGTTGTAACCCACCACAGAACAGTTGTAGAGGCGCTCGCCCTCTCCGCACTCCTGGAGGTCCATGCAGTTTTTGAGTGGCATAAAGCCCTGGTACACATAGCGGCAATCCCAGAGGTCTTCGCTGTCAAAACACATGTACGCGTTCTTGCTGTTCACCAGATAGTCACCCACGACATTCTCTATCTGCACGCCATGGATGTACTTTTGCGGGTACTCCAGCTTGAGTTTGGCAAAGCGCTCACCGGCTCTCTGTAGACTTTTTCTGCTGCCGAGCAATGCACGGTATTCTGCAAACTGCTCCGGTGTCACCTTCTTATTCTCCACGTAATATTCCTTGTTCCGCAGGTTACTGCACATGAGGCAGTTCTTGCAGCCAATGCAGTTTTTTAAGAACGCAGAATTGCTGCAGTTTTCGCAGTCCTGCAGGTAGATGCTCTCATAGCACTGCACGCAGTCTATGCACTCGCAGCAGAGCGTGCACTTGCGGGCGCGGTAGCAGTCCGAGCAGTCCACGCATCCATTTAAGCTGTAGCTGTAGTAGCAGTCGCGGTTTTCATCGGAGTCGAAAATAAGGTAACAGTTCTTATTCTTCCCTGCGTTATTCGTGTAGGCACAGTTCTCGTCATACTGGAAGGCCGTAAACAAGGCAGGCTTCGGCACACTCCACGAAAGTTCCTTAAACTGATCAAAGAACGGACGTGAGAAGTCAAATTCCTTCCCATACTCGAGCGGATCCCACCGATCGCTGTACCACTGTTCCTGTTTGTACACTTTGAAAGGCTTATCGGGAGAAATAGAACTGATCATCTTCTCGCCACTTAGGTCGCAGGTGCGCTCGTAGAGGTTTATGTGATTCGTCTGCGCCAGGCGCATCCTCTCACGTTCCTCCGGACAGATGGTGGGAGGAGGAAGAGGGTACTTCTTCCCACCGATGATGGGGGAGAGTGCATCGAGCATCTGGAGATCTTCCTCTGTCACATCGAAGGCTTGTGAACAGTGGGCGCAGGCATGCCCCGTACCAGATACTGAGCTTGCCGAAGTGGATTGGTTCGGGGTTTGTTGCATAATTTAATAGAGGTGATGGACTGAACCAGTGCGCTCATTTTGACCTGGTATCATAATATTGTAAAGTAAATATTTACAAGAAATTTTGGCTTTGGTAAGACACTTATTAAGCCAAAATATATAATTGTCTACAAATATAGACAACAATCTGCTATACTGGTTCCATGGCAAAAGACGCAACACTTATGGCTCATAGCAGTGTCCGTAAACTTCTGAAGCGCATTGGCTTAGAGGAGAAAGAGATCGAGGTCTATCTCGCCCTCCTCGCTATGAAAATAGGAAGGGCGACAGATATTGCGAAGACGGCGAAGCAGTCGCGCAGTCACACGTACATCATCCTCCGAGACTTAAAGAAGAAAGGACTCGTCTCCGAAATTGAGCGCGGCAAGATTATTCACTTTGTAGCAGAGCCGCCCGAGCGTCTCCTGAGTTATCTTAAAAACCGTGAGCAGGAACTCGAAGGGCTGCAGACTCTGGTAGAAGGAGCTCTCCCTTTTCTCTCTTCCCTCACTCCTCCACTTACCGGCCAGCCCCGTGTCACCGTCATGCACGGTCTGGAGGGGATTAAGCACGTGTATCGTGACGTGCTCACACGTCCTTTCGTCTCTTTCTTCAATCCCCAAATAGACTGGGAAGCCTTTGGCGGCAACATAGTGCACATGCTCTTTGGAAAGGACGCAATTCTCCGTGGAAAAGATCTTTTGGTCAATAATGATGCGGCAAAGATCTACCTTCAAGAAGTTCCGCCGCATGAAGAGTACGAGGTACGGCTCCTGCCAAAGGGTGTGGACTTTGATGTAGACGTCATTATTTTTGAACACGAAGTCTCTATCTTCACCTTCTCGGACGAAGCCACGGTCATTCGCATAGAAAATCCCGCACTTGCAGATGCCATGCGCACATGGCATGGGGTGATGTGGGAGATGAGTAAGGAGGTGTGCACGTAATTGCAGCAACAGCCCCACCCCTTGCTCCGCATATGCGGAGCTTCCCCCGCCCCCGTGACAGGGGAGAGGGACTGAGGGCTGTTGCTGGTTTAGTAGACTTCTTTGAGGTAACACTCTTCGCCCATTCGACTCCACTCGCTGTGCTCGTTTCGCTCAGGGCGAATCCAGAAGGAATACATGAGTCATTTGTCTAATAGACAGTATCGAGGTAGCAGGATTCGCACACCACCTTTTCCGGTCTTTCCGGACTGTAATTAGTCTGGATTTCTTTTTCACACTTTGCACATGTTCGGCTCCACAGTCTGCGGGGATTGCGTAAGTTCATTCTCTCCTGGTGCCGAGCCACCGGGCACTTTTGGGGGAGAGCGATGTTCATGTCTCTATAAAACTTGAGCTCCTGTGGAATAATTTTGTAGGGCTTTCCTGTTTTATTGCAAATGAGGATACGATCACAAATAGAATCATCCATTCCCTCTATAGTGTTTGGCACGGATTCTAGAATTTCCCCATTCTCCTTAACAGGGTCTTCGTCTCGCCAAGACCATCCTTTTGCGAGTGCCTCCTGCTTTGTAATAGGGAAATAATCGATCGCATTACTTTCGTTGTAGCAAATGGGAGCGAGTGCCGGAGAAAAGAATCTGCCCCATTCTCCGGTTTCCATCATGTGTTCCGCTATACGTCCGGCAAGTTTTTCGTATTCCTCTTTGCCGTATTGCTTATTGAAAATACAGTACTGATTGTTTCGCAAGCTCGCACAGCCAAACAAGTGGTTACAATGGTGGCATTCCATGGAGTAGTACGTGTCGCTACAGTAGTATGCGAGAAAGGTAAAAAGCATACGCTGGCCTCCCAGGCTAGAGCAGACAAAATACGAGAGCTCCAAGCCTTCCGGTGCCGTAAAGCAGCAGTCGTAGCTCGATACGCCTTTTGGCGTAAAGCTGATATATTTGCAGTCTTCACAGTTGTTAATATCGAAGCTGTGTTCACAGTTCTTGCTGTTAAAGATGCAGTCTCCCGTACAATTCTCACTTGCATAGATGTGTGACCCCCTATGTGGCAGATTCTTTTTGAGTGCATCTAGTTTTGCTCTGAGCATGGCGGTATTTTCTTGGTTGATACAACCCAGTTCTGCTCTACGCTGTTCCCAAACTTCTTTGGGTACTTCCTCGTTAAAAATGCAGTACTTTTTGCGATGCAGGCCAAAACAACCAATACACTTGGTGCAAGAGGTGCAGTCTTCCACCATAATACAGTCTATGCAATCTCTGCAGTTGTGGAATTCAATACAGTCATAACATCTCTCTGAGCTGATGCCTTGGTAACTGCGCTCTGAGTAAAAAACAGAGAGCCCGTCCACCATGTCTTTGCAGTAGGTAATAAAATTGCCGAACAAACAGTCCTCATCATCACCACCTCCCCATATGAGGTAGCAGTTTTTCATATTGAGTGAATGGTTTGTGTAGTAACTGTTTTCTTCATTGCTTGTAAATAAATTTGCTCGTGGCACTTGGAGCCGCAGTTCTTGCCATTGTTCAGCAAACGTACGGGAAAAATCAAAGTCTCTGCCATAGTCCAGCGGATTCCATTTGTCTCCCCACCATTCTGTTTTGTCGTATACAACGTAGGGTTTATCGGGAGAGTAAATGGTCATGATGTCCTTGCCGCTTTGATCGCTCTTACGATGATAAAAATTTCTGTCATTCCGGAACATCATGCGTCGTTGCAAGCGGCATTCCGAGCACATTTCCGGTGTGGGAATAGGGTACTTTTTTCCATGAAAGACGGGAGATACCTGGTCGTAGAACACACGATCGTCGTCTGTTATTTCGAAGGAGGCGGTGCAGTTAGAGCAGGCCTGCCTCGTACCAGACTCTGAGCTTGCCGAAGTGGATTGGTTCGGAATTTGTTGCATGATGTTGCAAGTATAGCATTGCACCAACAGACCGCATCCACACCCTTCGGCAGCCGCACCCACGGAGGGCGGCTGACAGGATGAGACGGAATAAGCCGCACCCACACCCTTCGGCAGACGCACCCACGGAGGGGTGCGGCTCTCCGGGGACCATCCAAGATCCAATATGGGTAATGGCAAGTTAATTTGAGTTTGTATTCCAGAATTCCTCCCACTTCTCTGCCACCTCTTTCTTTTGCCTGTTCGGCAGAGTGACAATGCGGTTTTTTGCTATGCGTTCCTGGTTTTCATAGACGTAAGGTATGAGTTTGAGTATTTCCCCCTGAACGAGATAAATGAATTCACCTACAACAGCATCGTGAATGAAGTTTGCGGATTTACCGTCATTTATGAGGTAGAAGGAGTGGTCTTCTGCGTCCCGGTATTCCCAAACGTTTGGATGAATCTGCACATTGGAAAAATTCTTAAGAGCATCATGTTTAAATTCCTCATCTGAAGATGTTGCCGTGGCTACAAAACATCCATCTTTAAGATTCTTAAAATCTTCTTCTCCAAGGGATCCTTGCCCTGTTGCACAAAATATAAAATCAAAATCATTCAATCCTTCTTTTGAGCTGCGTACCCGGTATCCGTCTGCTGCAGCATGTATGCGAGCCAGAGGATTGCTATCCAGAATGCGTACGTATGCATGTCTTTCACGCAGATCATCTGCAATACCCTTCCCCACAGGTCCGTACCCTATGGAAAGGCAGTGCTTACCATGGAGAATTGTCTCAAATTGCCTTGCAGTGGCATCCACAGAAAAGACGATTGCCTTCCCCACATTGTGGTCTTCCGGGAGTTTGAGCTCACTGCTTGCAACAGATGTGACAGCTACGGGGAAAGGGCGCTTGAGTTTTTCATATTTTGCATCTCCATTTCTTGTGTCTTCTATCACTCCAAGCACTTTCTGCTGTACCAGTGCGCCTTCCTTTTCCAATACATCCGCAAAGTATCCTCCAATATCAATGAGTATCAATCGCATAGCGTCCGGTGTTTCTTTTATAAGCTTTGTCAGTATGGGTGTTGCGTGCTCTCTTGTAAGAGTTTGTACATTATAGTCTGTGCTTACAGCCATGAGTTCCTGATGACGTACGGAACTGGGTTTTGGAATGGCAGCTTGTACCGGCGCAACATTATTGACCGCATCAATAAATTGCTTCTTTCCGGGAAGAAAGTGCGCGATAACAATGGAACCTATATTTTCCGGAGTTTGCTCGGGCCTGAGTGCCGCAAAGTATTCTTTGGCCTTTCTTGTGGAGGTATTTTGCATAAATTGACTAAAAGGTATGAATAGTATCCTTTCGCAAAAAAGAGTGCGAGTTTTTTGTGCATATTTACAGTATTCTTTACTTGCTTCTGTATTTAATATGTGGCTATATATTCATATGGTAAATATTCCTCCCAAAGAGCAGGATGTTGTATCCGTAACTCCGGGTAGTACGATTGCAGAGGTTGCAAAAATCTCATCCCTGACAGAAGAGCAGGTAAAAGGATTTTTACTGTTTCACGGGTTAGCCAGTGAAGAATTGGATAATGAATCATTTCGCATTTCTGCAGCGGTACGTCAGGAACTTTTTCGCGAAGTCCTGAGTTCGCAAATGCAGGAACTTATTCCGGAAGCAAAGCGCCCCGGGTGGTTTGTGAATCACAATTCTTTAGAAGGGAATCCACCACTCTCACCGGCAGAGTGCCTGGCAACAGGAAAACCGGAGATTATCTTTGATTACCTAAAAAAAAGAAGGACGAACATGCCTGATTGTGACTAGATCATAAGCACAGCCACACAAAAAATAACCAAAAAAATCCCACCCACGTATTTGATGTTCATGACTGCGTGGTAATCCTTCGCATTACCCTGCATCCGCCCAAGCGCGTGCAGTATCCACGCGCTCAGTGCTGTGGCTCCCGCAAAGAGGATAAGGCTCCGGGCCCCAATGGCACTCCAGAGGACGCCCGTGAGTACGGTAATGCTGAGCAGATACAGCGAGAGGAAAATCCTCCGTACGCCGTCTATCCCGTACGTTACCGCAAACGTCCGGTCACCACGTTTGGTGTCTTCCGGTATCTGGTAGACCTGCGAGAGGGGGTAGAGGCTGATGATCAACAGTGAAACAGTCACGCAACCCATCACCACGCCCACAGTCAGCACATTTCCTCCGTACGCGTAAAATCCCATAAGAGAAGAAAACGCT
>Ga0210019_1003097_pt1 | contig 15552 bp, 13 predicted proteins | sample CryGeyCG2114_020_2_FD_183969 | JGI IMG/M metagenome (GOLD analysis project Ga0210019, IMG submission 183969) | Groundwater microbial communities from aquifer - Crystal Geyser CG11_big_fil_rev_8/21/14_0.20 (SPAdes) (version 2) | ecosystem: Environmental > Aquatic > Deep subsurface > Groundwater ...
CAATTCGTGTCTCGTTTAAGATAATAGAGTGAACACGAACGAACGCCCCCACTTTTGTGGAAGGAGATGGTCGCTGAATTTAAGGGCGAGCTTTTAAAACTCAAAGGCAGGCGTCCAAAATATTGCACCATATCCGAATGCATGGGCGTCTTGTTGCGAGCGGCGAGTTTCGCAACTTTATTCCAATCTTGAATAATTCCGGTTTCGTTGCTCGCACCATGTAAACTAATGAGCCAAAATTTTTCTCTTTTCAAAAGTTCTTCCATTTTTGGAAGATCGGTGAGGCCACTAGGAAGCCGGGGAATTTCGACGATTTCAATGCCTTCGGTCTCTGCCAAAAAATCCAAATTTTTACAAACGGACGGGTGCTCGATTCGAGAAGCCAGAACTTTGGGAGTCGGCGAAGCTGACTTCTTGTTGGCCAGCCAGTAGCCCCGTAAGGCAAATAAGTTTGTTTCGGTGGCCGAACCTGTAAAAATAATTTCGCCCGGATCAACGCCGAGAGATTCGGCAGCTTTGCGACGGACGCGTTCAATATAGGCGCGAGCGGACTGTCCGAGCGAATGAGTCGAACTGGGGTTGCCAGGGTAGCGATCTAGGGCTTCGGCTATCCGGGTTTTGACGGCCTCTCGGACCGGCGCCGTCGCATTATAATCCCAATATATAGTCTTAGAAGTGGGGTTCATGGAGTCCCCTTCCTATCATTCCTGATCATTAGGTTCAACGCTGGGGGTCGTGAAATCAGCCCCGTCATCGATATTTGGCTCTACTCGTTCGGAGTCTGGCGATAGCTCTTCCGGGGCCTTTGGTGGATCGTCGGGGGTCGGAAAGTCCTGAGGAGCCGGCGCCGTTTCTATGACTGGAGTTTCAGCTGGAGGGCTTTCAGGCGTGGAGCCTTCGGGAAGCATTTGCTCCTCGGGAGCCGGACTTGGGGCCTCATCCATTGTGGGCTCTTCCGCTGGAACAGGAGTCGGGGCGGGAGTGGCCTTTGGAGTCGGCCTAGGTAAAGTATTCGGTTGAGAACGCTCGTGCTGGCTTCGCATGATATTGAATTCAACTCGTCTGTTTTCGCCTCGACCCTCACTCGTCAGATTCGTTGCCACGGGCTGAGATTCTCCGAAGCCAATGGCGCGGAGTTCCTTGGCCGATATTCCTTTTTGAATCAAATATTTTTGGACTGATTGAGCTCGTCGTTCGCTTAGCTTTTGGTTGTAAGCATCGGCGCCAACACTATCGGTATGTCCTTCGATCTGAAGTAAGCCAAAGTCTTGATTCTGTTTCAGGATGTTTACAATTTGATCAAGGACATCAAAGGACCGGCTTTGAATCTTCTCTGAATCAAAATCAAAATAGATCGCATCGGGAAGAACAATTTTGTCTTCGATGACGGTAGCCTTCTCAGGTTTTTCGAGATTGATATCATTTTGACTTGTCTCACCTGCCTTGACGTCACAGTCGATAGTTTTGGGTAGGTAATTTTCGGCCTGAACCTTAAATCGATACTGGCCTTCAGGTAGTGGTTGGTTGAACCGGCCGGTTAATGGATCCGTTCCAAAGGGGACGATACTTCCGTCTTCTGTTGTGAAGACCGCGGTCAGTCCTGTTCCATCTTTGTTTCTTACTACTCCCGCACAATTGCCCACTTTAGGCAGGGCTTTTTTGAGAGCGAAGGTTTGATCGACGGTTTCGCGTGGGAAGACTTCGACTGGGAAGTCCGCCGGCTCATAACCATTGGCCTCGACTCTCATATTATAAGTACCCTCTTTCAATCCTTGGGCCAAACTTTCACCATTTGCAGCCGTTGCTAGGGGTCGATCCATTCCGGAAATTTGAACGATGGCCTTTTCAATGGGATCACCCGTATCGGCGTCGATAATTTTCGCACGAATATTTCCTTTTTTGGGTCCAAGAGTTTCAAGGGCAATATCTAAAATAACAGGCTCACCATTTCGAATCTCAAAATTCTGAGACTGAGACTGATAGCCTTGTTTTTCAAATCTGATTTGATAATTTCCGTTGCCGATCCGATCAACTTGGTAGAACCCCGATAGATCGGTGACTTGGGGTAGCGTGATTTCACCAACCATTGTCGCTTGAACATCTGGAAGTGGAAGCCCAGTCTCAGCGTCTGTCACGCGTCCGCGGACGCTACCTTCGGAGGCAAACAAACCATCACCAATAGCCTGAAAGCTAACTCCAAAATAAACTTCCCAGGGTGTGTTTTGCGGAATGGCGACCCCAGCTCCATTGATGTCGTCGTTAAAACCAAGATCCAGCGCTGCCATGATCGCAACCGCAGGGTGAGGTGTCGCGCGCATTCCAAGCGCAACATTATGGCGATTTTGCTCGTAGACAACCGGATCATCGCCCGTACTCAGGGCATACTCCGTCGAATAATCGATGAAAGGTGTGACCCAATGATAAGGCGCTTCGGCCGCAAATGAGGCGACGATTGATTGATAGCCATAGGCGTCCATATTAAATACTTCGATATGACTTTCGCGATTGGCAAGCGAAGCGTTATTCGTTGGTGTGAGATCGGAGTTCGGCGAGCGATAACCAACATTTAAGTGCAAACGAAGGGGGAAATTTTCCCATCGATTTTGAAGACTATAAGTCGTTCCTAAGCCCAAGAATCCTTGGGCAATCGGGCCGGAGCTTTGTCTCGAGAATCCGCTTGAGTTTCGAGCGATTCGCGTGCCGGAGAGAAAGCGTCCAAATCCATACGCGCTAACAAAGAAATCGTTGGCGATTTCGTGTCCCCATTTAAGACCGATATCTGAATTTTCAAAGAAACTCGTGGCGCTTCGTGACGTGTCGGCATTGCTGTGCTCATTAAAGACAAATCCAAAACCTGCGAAAGCTTCTAACTCAAAAGGCAGGGTGTAATTGGCCGAGAGTCGAAAAGCTGTTCGGCTATGTTTTTGCGTATCAATAAATGGGTCAGCAAAAAACATTCGTCCCGTGGCAGCCAGACCAAATGTGGTGGGAGCATTCGGAATCGACGAAAAGGTCTTTAACACCCCTGATGAACCCGTATAGGTCGGGTGAGTTTGTTGGGGGTTGTTGACGGCCATGCACAACCATAAAGCGGATCCCGTAAGCAGTTGAACCATTGCTCATTGTACGCGCCACCACAAATGTCGGGTCAAGCAGTGTCTGGGAGATTCTTTATTCTCCACTATGGACAAATGGCTCAAAGCTGAATTGAGTCAGGATAACTTGATGTTTTTATCTTTAATTTTAGGTTTGAAGTTGTTCGGGCAGGTGCTGCCAGCGGATTTGCATACTGGAGATTTGATTTTTCTGGATTTGGATTGCGGCGAGATTTGTAGCGCCATTGAGGATGTGACTTTAGAGCAATTTCGAGTTTCGGGGCCCAGATTGTCGCATGTAGGAGTTTTGAGTTTTGATCGTGATAGTCGAGAGTGGTGGGTATTTGAAGCCTGGCCGCAGGCGGGTGTAAGTCGAATCACTCTCAAAGCCTTTTTAAAACGCGTGAAGCGGGGAGAGAATGAAAGTGATGGCTATTATGTTTTTCGATTTCCCAAAGCCCATCGCGTAGAGGCCGTCGCGGCCTTGAATGTGTTGAGAAGTTTTTTTGGAAAGCCCTATGATTCTAAATTTATGATTAATGAGTCTGATTTTTATTGCTCGGAGTTGATCTATGAAAGTTGGAAGAACTTGAAGTCGAATCCGTTTTCTTTAAAGCCGATGTATTTTGGCGCGCCCCAATCCACTCAGAGAAGGATTTGGGAGCAATACTTTAAAGATTTAAAAATCCCAAAGATTCCAGAGTCTTTGCCGGGAATTAGTCCACTGGGCATCTATCTTCAGGCCCGAATCTTTTTGAATTAAAGCCTCGAGATCTTGCCACTCACTTGGGAGCTCACTATAGTCCGGTGGCCATGAGGAAGGGGTCCTTCAAACTATTAGTTCCAATGTTTCTGCTTTCGGGGGTCTCGCCCTTGCGAGCCTCCGATTGTAAGATTCAGATCAGGAGTCTGCTGCCGATGCAAGCGTCGATTGGGAGGGAAGAGGTGCGCCGCAAGCGCGAGGCCATTCGAAGGATCAAAGACAAGCGAAATAAGCTTGAAGTCTATTTACGAAAAAAAACCGTTCCTATTGTTATCGGACCCGAAGGTAAAATTCATCTCATCGATCATCATCATACAGTGATTGCGCTTTTTGAAGAAGGTATTCGGAGAGTCTATTATAAGACTCGTGCGGATTTATCTTCTCTCAGTTCTAAAGAATTTTGGAAAAAAGTTTTATCCCGACGCTGGGCCAGACTCGTAGATGAGGAAGGTAAGCCCATCTCATGGCAAGAGCTTAATAGGCTAACGTCAATCGAAGACATCAAAAATGATCCCTACCGAAGTTTAGCGGGGATTGTTCGTAACAAAGGCGGCTTTAAAAAAACGGATATTCCTTTTATGGAGTTTGAATGGGCGGATTTCTTTCGCTCCAGAATTAAAATGCCTGGGGTCAAAATTTCTTGGAAGCGCGCTATTACCCTGGCGATGAAGTTAGCAGGCTCTGAGGCGGCCAAAGATTTGCCGGGTTATATCAAAAAGAAAAATTAGTTAACCCAGAGCCTTAAGACTTTCTGACTGCCGTGATCCTATCTTTTTGGGTCTAAAAGCAAAGACAACCATTACGATGGTAGACAGTAAAATGAGTGTTGATAGAGCATTAATCTTTGGGCTGATGCCGTATTTGATCATGGAATAAAGCTTGATCGGAAGTGTGTCTGAACCAACCCCTGCTGTAAAAAATGTAATTAAGAAATCATCAAACGAAAGCGTAAAGGCCATAAGAGCACCCGAAAGTATCCCGGGCCAAATGAGTGGAAAGCTAACTCGCCAAAAAGTTTGAGTCGGCGTGGCACCCAAATCCAGAGCAGCTTCTTCTAGCGAATGATCAAAATCTGCTAGTCGTGTTCGAACGGTGATCACAACATAGGAGAAACTAAAAGTGATATGCGCAAGAATGATCGAAACAGATCCCAGGCTAAACTTGAGTAGGACAAACCAAATCAACAAGGATAAGGCCATAACAATTTCGGGTATGACCAAAGGCACTAAGGTTAGAGCGTCCAGCCATTGCTTTCCTGGAAAACTAAATCGATCCAGTGCCCAGGCTGTGGCGGTGCCTAAGATGCTTGCCCCCAAGGTTGACCAAAGGCCGACCCATAAACTCATATTGAGGGCTTTGCGAAGTTCATCATCCTGAAGGGCCTGACTGTAGCATTCAAAGGAGAAGAGTGTCTGCCCGCTGGAGGGATCGATCAAAACAAAAGAGTAAATCACGAGCACAGCTAAGGGAACATAGAGGATTAAAAACGTAAGAGCTGTAATACTCTGAACAAACCAAGGTGGAGAGGGGCGGGATCGTTCCATCTCAGATTTTCTCCGGTCGTAGCTTGGTCTCTTCCTTCATCCACATTCTTAAGATGGTAACCAAACCAAATACAACCACGCTCATCAAGACAATGGATAGTGCCGATCCAAAAGGCCAATCTCGCATCTTCATAAACTGCTCCGTAATAAGGTTGCCCATCAGCATAACTTTGGCGCCTCCCAACATATCGGGAATCAAAAATTCACCCAGGGCGGGCGTGAAGACAAGAATGCTTCCGGTGATAATGCCGTGTTTGGTCAGCGGGATCAGTACGCGCCAAAAATTATTCCAAGCCGAGGCGCCTAAATCTCGACCGGCTTCTAAAAGAGAAAAATCAAATTTCTCGAGCGAAACATAAAGTGGCAAAACCATATAGGGTAAATAGTTTGTAAGCATTCCAAACCAAACCATCCCGTTTGAGTTGGACCACATGATGGGTTCTGACCAAAATCCTAAGGATATTCCGATTCGGCTAATCGGCCCCTGCTCACTAAACAAAAGTTTGAGGGCATAGGTTCGCACAACAAAGTTCGTCCAAAAGGGAATGATCAAAAGAACCAGCAGAATGTTGCGCATACCATCCGTGGCCGTCGCTAATACGTAGGCGACTGGGTAGCCGATTAAAAGACAAGATAGGGTCGTGAGCGTGGCAAGTTTTAAACTTTCATAAAAAATCTGAAGATAGAGCCAATCAAAAGCGCGTTCATAGTTTTTGATCGTCCATTCAAAAATAATCCCGCCGTACACGCCTTTGACGAGAAGGCTATATATAAAGACAATAATCATCGGTGCGAGCAAAAACAAGCCAGCCCACACCATTCCGGGCCATGCCACGGGAGGTGGGAATGTCCTTCGATTAGCCAACCCGTCTCTCCGGAAGCGGCTGACTTTCGAGCGCCGGCAGCGCCTGATCGGCGCCCATCAAAATACAATCCTCGGGAGACCAGGCAATAAAAACTCGATCGCCAATTCCAAATGTTTTTTTTGCCGTGAGAGCCGAATTGGATTGCGTGACGCTAAACGAGATGTTGGGGCTTTCCTTGGCTTGAAGCAAAAATTGCGTGGAAGGACCTTTGTACATGACCTCTTTTACTGAGACTTCAATATGATTTTGATCCGCTGCGGGAGCGGACTTCAGGATCTTAAACTTTTCGGGTCGAATCATCAGACGAACTTTCAGGCCATCTGCCACCTGAGGCAAGGGGCGCAGGCCATCCCGCGGCGCTCGAACCAAAAAGTTGCGTTTAAACTCAGATGAGATCGCAACACTCTCCTCTGTGAAGCTGTCGACCACGCCTTCGAGGCAGTTGATGCTTCCAATAAATTGCGAAACAAAATTTGTGCGCGGGTATTCGTAAATCTCTTGTGCCGTTCCTACTTGTTCCACCACGCCTTCATTCATAACAGCGATTCGATCGGAGACGGTTAAGGCTTCCTCTTGATCGTGAGTGACAAAAATGAAGGTTTGCTTGAGTTTTCGCTGAAGGCTCAAAAGTTCAATTTTCATTTGCTGTCGAAGCTTGAGATCCAGAGCGGAAAGAGGTTCGTCCAATAGCAAAACTTTGGGTCGATTAATGAGAGCTCGAGCGAGAGCCACACGTTGCTGCTGGCCGCCCGAAAGGGTGGTAATATTTCGGTCGGCAAAACTTTGCATTTGAACAAGATCCAAGGCTTCATCAACGCGAGTTCGGAGCTCTTGACCCTTAATCGCTTTCATCTGCAGACCAAAGGCAAGGTTTTTCCAAACACTGAGGTGAGGAAAGAGCGCATAGCGCTGAAAAACCGTATTACATTGTCGTTGATGAGGGGGCAGTTGATCGATGCGCCGTCCGTTCAAAAGAATTTGTCCAGAAGTTGGTTTTTCGAAGCCCCCCAAAAGTCTAAGGAGCGTGGTCTTTCCACAACCGCTTGGTCCCAGAATAGAAAAAAATTCGCCCTCTTGAATTTCGAGGTCTGCGCCTTTTACGGCCTCCGTTGTCCCAAAACTCTTGCGAAGTCCAAGCAGTCTTAACATCCGAAAGACCATAACAGAAAGCCGGAGGCTGAAAACGGTTTTTTGATTGAGGAGCGCAATTTTTTACTTTCCGGAGGCATCCATTCGGGATAATCCATAGGCCATGAAAATCATTAATTCCTTCCGATTTTTTCTCGTCTTGTTCTGTGCGTGCTTTTTATTGGCTTCCTGCTCAAAGTCTGATTCCAAGCTTACGGCCGAAAAGCCCAAGGTTGTTAACTTGGCGATCTGGTCGAATTTTGTAACGGATGAGATGCTGCAAAGATTTGAGGCGCAAACGGGAATTCATGTGGATGTTTCTAACTATTCGTCCAATGAGGAGTTGCTGGCTAAGTTGCAAGCTGGGGCATCTGGTTATGATGTTATTGTACCAGCCGATTATATGGTTTTTGTCATGAAGCAGCTCAATCTTTTGGAGTCAATTGATAAAAAGAAGATTGCGAATGTTCAGAACCTCGATCCTAAATTTCTTAAAATGTATTTTGATGAAAGAAATAAAGTTTCCCTTCCCTTTGATTGGGGAACGACGGGTATCGCAATTAATCGCCGTCTATATAAAGACAAGCTGAGGGGTTGGAGTGATCTGTTTGAAAGCAAAACATTGGCTGGAAAATTTACGATGTTGGATGATGTGCGCGAGACTCTAGGCGCGGCGCTGAAGAGAGATGGTTATCGATTAAATTCTATCAACGATAGAGAACTTAAGGCGGCTAAACAGACTCTTCTAACAGCTAAGAAAAACCTTAAGGGATTTACTTCCGAGACGCTTACGGGGCTTGTTAATGGCGAGATGGCTGTAGCTCACGCGTATTCCAGTGATGCGCTTCAGGCGCGCGCCAGGCTCAATGGCGACATCGACTATATTATTCCTGAAGAAGGTTGCACGATTTGGGTGGATAATCTTGCTATTCCAAAGGGGGCCACTCATTTGGAGGCGGCTCATCAGCTTGTGAATTATCTACTAAGTTCTCAGGTGCAAGCAGAGCGTGCTAGCAAGCTATTCGTGGCGCCTTCAAGTCTTGAAGCGATGAATGGCTTGGATGCGAGCCTTAAACAAAATACGGGATTATTTCCGAGTGAAGAAAGTCTTCAGCGCTGTGAGATGATCAAAGATATTGGTGAGAACTTGGTGCAATGGGATCGGATCTGGACCGAAGCCAAGGCCTCTCGTTAAACGACCATCGAGCTCAAAAGTTGATCAACATATTTGGGAAGATCGGTGCCGATCTTCCTAATTTTTTCCTCGGAGATATTTAATTCTTTAAAGGCCTTCTGATGTGGAAGAATTATGGGATCTTCTTCGTGACCATAGCCAAAGTGATGGCAGAGCAAATTGGCAAGATAGATCACAGTAGTAATGGGTATTTTGTTGGGAGATAATTCAGGTTTGTGGTGCCAGCGAATGGATTCCATTATTTCGTTTGGTAGTTTCCATTTGGCGGCGACGATAGCCCCGACTTGCGCGTGTGATTCTTCAAAAATAAAAGGTACGAGGACTTCTTCGAAGATGGAGTGGATTTTAGCGCGGTCGGGTCGATAGTTCTTTTTAGCGATAGCAGCCTTTTGCTCCGGCGTACCCCAGAGTCGCAGTTTTTTATCCTTAGGGGACTCGGGTTTTGGCTTTTGGAGTTCGGATTCCCACTGTGAAATGACATTGATAAGAACGGGCTTTCCGATATCGTGAACGAGTCCCGCCACAAATGCTGTATCTGAATTGAGGCCAGCATACTTGGCTAAGATTTGCGAGATTGCGGCGCATGCTACCGAGTGTTTCCATATTTCCGCTAGGATCGGTTCGTAACCTTTAACCCTAAACACCTTGGAATGCAGAGATAGTGAAAACACAATGTCTTTGAGAGTTTTTAATCCAATGCGACTCATAGCATCTCGCAGAGAGGCAACTTCCGATATACCTCTAAAGAAGACGGAGTTGGCGGTTTTGATTAGATGCCCAGCGATGACTTGATCTTGCTTAACTATTTTCTCAATTTCGACGAATCCAGCATTTGGGTTGTTAGCGAGTTGTAGGACTTGAGTCGCCACATGAGGCAAAAGTGGTATTTCAAAAGTTTCTGATGTGATGGCTTTATTGACTCGTTGTTTAACGATTCGAATATAGGGTTCAAGGCTGTCGCTTTCAGTCGCTTCAGCGACACCTTTGCCATAATTTGGATCGGTTTTTTTAGTCACAGTATGATCTTCTATTATGCCAAGAAAGTAGAGATTGAGTGGAGCATCATTCATTAGAAGTCGCGTCAACTTGAGTCCTCTATCCATTTTGGGGGATCAGTTTGCAGCCAAGCTGGGTGGCGGGAACGTTCGAAAGAGCAACTAAAGCTATTTATTTTTGAGCTTCAGGATCCAATTATCCTGCATCATCTTTGCCCTTTTGGCGTACGTATATGGGATACGCTTCCAGACTTTTTCCTGTATTTCATTCGAGCGTTTCTCAGAGTACGATAGGGAACTCTTAGATGCTGAGGAAGTTTTTCGCTTTCTACGTACTTATCTGGCACGACAACTTCTGAGCCATCTGCAAGTTTCAGGATGAGACCTTTGCGACCGTCTCTTTTGAATTGTTTAAGTTCTTTGAGTTTGATATCTCGACTCCCGAGTTGAAAACTCTGAGATTTTGTTTCAGGCGGAGATATGTTTTTTCGCACGAGGTCTTGGGCCACATAAGCATTCACGCCAAGCATCACGACCAGACAGGAAATTTGTATATAAAGTCTTTGCTTACGTCTTCTCTCTTTTTCTTTTTCTTGCCTGGATTTTTCTAGCCTTTCGATGCTGGCTTTGGCGGCGGACGGATTGACCACTTGTTGCCCGGATGGAAGAATTTCGGTAATAAATTCTTCCAACTCCGCTCGAATATCAGAACTCATGTCTACGAACTGAAGTCCCAATCCATCTTCAGCTTGCCGGCAGACTTTTGCTTTAAGTTGAAATGATTTGGGAGTTCCCTTGACCGAAACACTGAAGTCGACGGGTAAGATGCATCCGATGGGGCGTTTGAGGTTAGTTTTTACAAACAGTCCACCTAAGGAAATGTTTTGAATATATTGCCTGGCAAACTGCATTTCACTGGTAAAGTTGAGATTGAGATCCGCATTTTTATTTTCAGCCCGATTAAATTTACGGCGGCTTTCGAAAAGCTTTCGTTGTTTTTCTGCCTCTAGGGCTTCTTGAGAGGGCTTTAATTCGAAAGTATCAGACTCTTCGGGTGCTTCAATCTCGGGAAGATCCTCTGACTCAATCAGGTCATTGATAAATTCAAGACCGCCTTTTGGATTTTTTTTTGGATCGTTCAATTCAATTCCTCTGTATTTTGAAGGCCGACATAAAAACTTGTGTCCAGCCTTGGATAGGCATCACTTTCGACGGTATCCGTTAGGGGATTATCATAGGTGCTGCCATCCGTGCGGGCGCGCGGACTCTTGAAGACGATTCGAGTTGTTACGCCTCGAATGTCTTCCATACCGTCATTAGCCGTGTCCGTATCGTCAAAAGACATTGTTCGATTGTGTTGGGTGAATCCTGCCGAACCAATGGTCACGGGATAAAATTGAATACCATCGACGGTAGCGTCAATTAACTTCCAATCTTGATAGCCCTCAGGATCTTGAGCTGTAGGAATAATTTCTCGACGGTAAAGACCTTTGGCATGATCACCTGAGCCATCGTCGTACGCCCATTCGACGAACTTGATGGGATAGATGCGAGCATAGTTGGAGTAGCCAGATAGGCCGAGACCGCCCGGCTGGTTAAAGAGGTTTTCGGTGCTGAGGGCATCAATCTGCACTTCAACCCCTGGGTCTACGGATACATCGGTAGCTTGGAAAACATTGGCATACTGAATATAATCATCCGCCGTATACGAATAAGGATCTTCATCAAACATTTCGACGAGAACATAAAGATGGCCTTCTTCGATCAAGTCTTCGCATTCTGGGCCTGCCCATAGTCGCTCGGCTTCGCCACCGACCGAGTCAGTGATGGATGGATTCACGCTTTCCTCTTTTGACAAGCTACAATTGAAGGAGCCTTCAAAATCATAAAGAGCAAATCGAATCGCATCACTCGCATAAGTGAGATCTTCAACGTTGGCCTCAAGATTATCAGGCGGGAGAATATCTGTTGCCCCATTCAATTCGGTGTAACCCGCTCCTGGATAGATCATAAAGCCGGATGGAATTTTTATTTCTGCGCAGGGTCGGTCGACATCTCGATTGGGTCCTGGATTCTCTTCGCAGCTGGGTTGGATATATACAGCATTCTTAAGATCCCCATTAAACAACTGCTTAACAATTTCAGATCGTTGAAGATTGGCTTCAGAAGATTCGCTAGCCAACATTGTAGCTTGTTGACGTTTGAGATACTGGGCGATCTCAAGGCCAAGAAACGAAAGCAAAGCAATCGCAATCATGAGTTCGATAAGACTAAATCCACGATGATTATTTCGTATCATGAGGCTTTCACTCCCTTAAGGCTTGTAAATTTTTCTAACTGACCAAAGAAGTAACTAAGTAGGGCAACACCCATAAACATAAATCCCCAAAGTTCTAACATTTCTTCTACTGTCTTGGAAAAGTGTAAGAGCGCACCCGAATCGACACCCAGTAGGGCACCCGCAGGAACATAGAAAAGATCTTCGAGGCCCTCGCAAAAATCCATCCCTTGCGAAATGGCGATGAGGATCATGCTGATCCAAACAAATTTTAAGAGATCCCTAGATTTAAATTCGTGTATGAGAAAGCCGAGCATGACTAGACCCGCGACTCCATACACCGCACCAAAAGTTATTTGCCAAGCGAAGCTAGGAAACCATGGTATTAAGACTTTAAGGCTCGAACCCATTCGCTCGTGGAGTTTGGTTCCATCATCTAAAGCCAATTGAAAAAACAGAAGCCCAACACCAAGCCAGGCCCAAACTTTCCATCGAGGTAAATGAAGCTGAGAGACGACAAAGGCATTCAAAATCGCGACGGCTGCGAGTGACACTTGAATTAGACTCGAGATCCAGTTTGAAAGACTGTCTTCTCGGGTCATATTAAAAAACTTTCGAAGATCTCGGTTCGAAAGCCAAAGTGAATAATTTAAGGTTGCATCAGCTAGAAATAAAAATATCGAAACCCCAAGAATGCTCAAAGCAAATATCCAAATAATTTTTGTCGAATCTATTTTCAATGGCATATGGTATCCGTCGGTTAATATAATTATAGCGCATAGACATAGCGCATAGATTTGAGCTTTGAGCGAAAGGCATCCGCCTTAGATTTTTACAAGGAATTTAGGCGAGAACTTTGTCAATATTTCAACATAAGCATTGAAACTTATAGGCCTTTTGCAGACAACTTTTTTTACAAGCCTCTCCCATGCTGGTGACAATATTTGAAGCCGTGTCTGTTTTTTGACGGCATTCATGGGGCGCTGCATTGCTGCTAAGATTTGAGAAGGCGTAATAACTTTTTATATCTCAATTGCTAGGGAGCCAGTTTTTATGAAACGTATTTTATTTATTCTGAGTTTGATTCTCTGTTACGGGGCCTTCATGATGCCAGTCGGTGCGAAGAGTGATCATAGTAATGATGACCATTCCTCTGGAGGAGCGAGTAATAATAAAAATTCGAGTAACTCCTCATATGATGATGATGACCATAACTCCGCTCACGCAGGGAGCGGTGCCAATAATAATGTCAATAATAGTGTAGACGCCGATGATAATGGATCAAGTGTCCATGCCGATAATGGCTCATCGGACAATGTTCGTCTCTGTCATGTGCCTCCAGGCAATCCTTCGGCCGCTCATACGATCAATGTTGGAGCAAGCGCTGTAAATACTCACCTTACTCAGCACGCTGGGGATGCCTTAGGCGATTGTGTGTCATCGGCTGACAATTGTGCGACCTGTGCTTATACGGCAGCGGATCTTAAAAGTCCGACTGGCTGCGGGCAAATCTGCGGGATGAGAACGAAATAATAGTGAGACGTTCGGTATTGTGGGGGCAGACTAATGCATTTTAATAAGCCAGGCTTTCGATCGACAAGGGCTAGCGCCATTTTGACCGTGGTCCTTGTCACGGCCATCGGGCTTATTGCCACCGTTGTTTTCTTGAAGAAAGCTAGCTTCTTCATGTCCTTGGCGGGCATTCATAAAGATGCCCTTGATTCCAAGTTGCAGATGGAAGCTGCTCGAGAGCAAGCCATCGCCAAGATTCATCGGGCGGTTGACGATTTGGTTCTCGAGTCCAAGCTTCGCTGGGTGGGGGGGCCGGAGACGGAGACCTTCAACGATATTTCTAATACTTACGCTGTCTCCGCCAGTACCGGTCTTGATTTTCTTAGGCAGAGTATAAATTCGCAGGCTTACTCTGGGGCAGGTGTCTTAGATGAGGATAATGAGTTTGCCGACTTTGATACGGCTTTTCCTTCTAACTGGACGGATCCAGATGATTCTGACTCCAACTATTTACAAGTCAAATACACCATCAATCCCCTAAAGCCTGTAGTCGAAATTAGTCCCCAATTGATTCGATTTGAATATGAATTCATTGTTGAAACGCGAGCTTGGGGTTCAGAGAAGTTTTCATCGTCGGCGCAAATCGATGGGCTTGTGATCGTGCTAACCGTAAGAGGCGCGCCATTTTCACAGTGGGCATTATTTATGGACAGCATGTATAACCAGGACGGTGGAGTTTTAACCTTCGCCGGGGGTGATTCTTCAAGTCAGGCCCAGGAAGTTTATTTGGGACCCGTTCATGTAAATGGGATCCCGTTTTTCTTTGGTGGTCCCGTGTTTAATGAAGTCTTCCGCTCTGGGGCTGACTATGCAGATTGGACCTTTTTCACGGGCACAGATTATATGGGGACTCCAGACTTTGTGGGTGGTTATCAAGACAACTATCCTGATATTACTTTGCCGACGGATATTTTTAATACAACTCGTCTCGCAGCGGGCGATACTTCTAATACGGCGGCAACGGATAATACCGCAGTAAGCAATGCTAATTTAAGAGACTGGTTGCATTATTATGCTGGCGGGACGATGGCCGCGAACTCTGACCCCTTACCTGCAGGAATTTATGTGCCCTACGATGCGACAAGCCTCAGGCCAACGGGAGGAATTTTTGTAGAAGGGGATGCTGTCGTGGAGCTCGATGTTGTGAGGGGATCCGAGGATTTCAATTCTACTCAATGGGCAGGGATCGAAAGCGACCATCAGGGGTGTCGATTTCAAAAAATTGCGATCGATCATTTGACGGCTGGAGTTGACTCCAGCGATGTCTATATTGGTACCAAAGATACCTGTGATATTACTTATGTCTTCAATGGGACTTCGGGAACTCCGATCATTCTTAGTAGTCGACTCAACGGCGTCGTACATGTGGAAGGTGCCATTGATGAATTGGGGGGAATAAGTCGAAGTCAGGCGGCCGTCGCGCGTGACTTTGCGATGAATATTGCGGCGCAAGGTGATATTCGGATCCGTAACGATATCCAATATGAAGATGCTCAATATGTTGAAGTTCAATCTGATGGAACATTAGGAACAACGGTTGTCGCTGATCCAACCGGAGAAGTTGCTAGTTCGGGTATTGCACAGACGGATACCAATGTCGGCGCGATTATCGACCAAGACTCTAAGACTGTATTGGGGATTATGTCGATTAAGCGAAACGTACTGGTGCATTTGGATGCTCCCGCCGATCTGAATGTTCATGCGGCCATTTTTGCCGGTAACAGCGATTACTATGATGCCGTTACGGGATATGGTTGTGGCGAAAACCTGGCGGATAAATCTGGGTGTGGATTTGGTTATGAAGGCTGGAATAGCGAAGAGGGTAAGGGCCATCTTAAACTCTTAGGCGGAATTGCGGAAATCAAAAGCCAAACTCTTGGCGTGCTCTCAACTCCCCAAAAAGGATATTCGAGCCGCTATATTTATGACACTCGATTGCAAAGTCGAATCTCTCCACCGGCCTTTCCGGTTTCGGATCAGCCGCAGATCTACTCCGCGGTTTATCCTTTAAGAACGCTTCGTGTGGCCAACAATTCGAACTAAATAAAGGATACGAAGTTTATTCGCCTGCAGTCCGGGCTTGATTCCATTGATGATATCGCCGTTCTTGTCTGTG
>Ga0210019_1003100_pt1 | contig 15527 bp, 15 predicted proteins | sample CryGeyCG2114_020_2_FD_183969 | JGI IMG/M metagenome (GOLD analysis project Ga0210019, IMG submission 183969) | Groundwater microbial communities from aquifer - Crystal Geyser CG11_big_fil_rev_8/21/14_0.20 (SPAdes) (version 2) | ecosystem: Environmental > Aquatic > Deep subsurface > Groundwater ...
CAGAAGAAGTAGAATTATTAGCGGAATCGAAATTAATTCCATTTCTTGCCCAAATTCGAGAGGTAATAGCTGCTCCTTCAGAAGCAACAGAATGTTCATCTAAAGAGAGGTCATCTTTGAAATAAACCAGTTCTCCTCTGATTGGTTTTAATTCTTCACAGACTTTCCAATTTAAATTATCCAGAGAACACATAAAGCCAGCTTCGGCATCTTTAAATATTTGGAAGTTTTTAGTAGTAGTACTTGGTTGGCCAACTGAATCTTCAATATAGAGTTTGGCAGTATAACTTCCCGGAGTAACCTCAGCTTGAGGAGTACAATCACACTTGAAAGTACAATCACAGTAGGAAAGTAATTCATAACTTGTATCTGGTTCTCCCTGAAGTTTTTTGTACCATTTAGAAACTACAATATCTCCATCACCATCTGGATCAGTGGAGTCATTAACTAAGATTAAAGGAGAACCATAATATTGTTGGCAATTGGAAGGATCACAAGAAATGGCAGCAGTGGGAGGCTGGTTACAAACCGTAGTGGTGAAAGAATAGGTATCTGTCCAAATTAAGCCGCTTCTCCAGGCAATAGTACATTGATAATCGGCTCTTACTCTCCATTGATAAGTAGTATTTTCTGCCAAACCAGTCCAAGTATAAGAAGTCGCAGCGCCGGCATTTCTTGTTCCTAAACCTATAATATTAACGGTATAATTTACTGATTGTAGGGTACAATCGCTTCGGATTTCATTAATATCTGCCTGGGTAAGGGCATTCCAGCTTAAATCGGCTGTTATTGAACTGTTAACACAATAAGTATCCCAACTCACACACCCATCAGGAGAAATCGCAGCCAATACTTCTTTACCTGCACCAAATGAAAACAAAAAAACGAATATAACAAATATAAAATGGAAAAAATATTTGTTAGCTTGCATTTTTAATCCAGAGTTCTTATTTTAATAATTTTAGTAGCAGTAAATATGTCCTGGGTAAGGAGATTAGCCCGGGTGGACTCCTTGGTAGCAATAACCACGTTATCCCCTACTTCGAGTTCGTTCAATTCCATAGGTCGATCCCATCTAGGAGTCACTTCATGAAAAACTAATTCGGCATCATCTGGAATGCTGATAGTTTTTTTCAGTAGCCCCACATTGGGAATAATTTTGCTGCCGTCAATCTCAACCGCCACAGTCACTGGTTCTTCTTTACTAATGCTGATCACTTTTCCTTCTAAGAGGTTATCAGGATATTCTATTAGCTCCCAAAAACCTAATTCAGGAACTGCCTCTCTGGAAAGAGAAATTAATTTATTCTGACAGTTGTACAAAAACACCGAAACAATCACCAAGGCAATTAGAAATAAAATGTTGAAAATTATTAAAATTCTATTCATATTTTATTATTTATTTTTAAATTTATTTTTGAAGTCGACCTTACAATTTCTACTTATATTATACCACACCTAAGACTAGAAGAATAGTCTACCAGCAATTCCTATCAGGGAATCTTTGGTTAAGACAGTAATTACTGCTCCAAGGAAAATAAAAGGAGCTAAAGCAAATGTTTTGTACACTTTAATTTCATTAGTCAGTTTCCCCTTAAAGAATTCTTTAATAATGTTTAATTGATCATTGGTTAAACCTGTTTTTTCTATCTGCCCTAATTTTTTCTGCAGCTCTCCATTGATTTCATTGCGGCAAGGAAACATACCTACTTGAAGATCTTCGACTTTTAACTTGCGAGTTTCCTTCTGTTCAATATAGAAATTTAACAAACGAAAAGAAAGCCCTACTAGAACCATGAAAATCAAAGCTAGCTTCAAAATGTTAATAAGGAATGGTATTTGATCGCTAAAGATAAGGTAACAAATGGTTCCACTTCCTAAAACAACTACTATAAGAGCTATCAGCTTGCTCTTAGCAATGAACCGGAACAAGAAACGATAACCAACGAATAATAACAAAAATAAAAAAACAGGGTTTTGAGTAAAATCTCCCAAAGACTCTGTCGCCTTGCTTCTAATTAGCTGAATTATCACCATAACCAAAACAAATAGAATATAGGTGCGAAGAAATCCAGGTAGCTGAACTAAAAGCTTTTTCAGGTTTTCTTTGCTTAATACCTTGGTTAAATCTAATTTTTTAATACCGGCAGCTCCCCTTTTTAAACTAAATACCAAAGCTTTGAAAGTTAGGAAGGCAACGAGGGGAATAAAAGTGTTAATTAGAATATTGAAGGAAGGAAAAATAGAAAAATAAGCCTTGGCATAGAATTCTTGAGGAATAAGAAAGGCATATAGAGCAAAAAGCTTTGCATCTCCTGCTGCAAATAAATTAAAACTCCACAAAATATAGCCTACTAACAAAGCTACGAAGCCATTAACAATCATTTTGAACAGATAATTAATGTTCTCGGCTTGATGGAGAAAAAAAACGTTGTAAACAGCTAGAGATAAGTAAAGGACAATCACCCAGGCAAAACCGACAATCAGCCATTTATTTTTAATCTTGCCGTATTTTATATCGGTATAACTGCAGATAATTCCGGTGGTGAAAAGGGGTATTAAAAAAAGAAGATTTAAAATCATAATCTTCCTTAAGATGGTTTTTTAACTTTAATGATCGGGTGATGGAAAAAGTCCTGAGTTTGAATATTTATTTTTTTTCTAATTGGTTGGAATTCTCTATCACCTACCAATGTTAGGTAATCTTTATGAATACCTAAACAATATTTTTTATAAAGACATTTACCACAGCGAGACAAAAAGGTAATCTCTTCCCCTCTCAACGTTCTCCAAGTATATTCCCACAATTCAGGAGGAAGAGTGCATAAAGGGAAATGATAAAAACGGATTTCCGGCAATTTTTCTTTCCATTTCTTTAGTTTTGATACGGTAAGATAGGGTTTAAGTTCTTTGTAAGTAAGACCAACTATCTTAAAATTTTTCTCGGCAAAGCCCTCCATTTCCATAAAAACCAATACCACTCTTTCTACTTTTGAAAACTCTTTTTTTATTAAATTAATAATTAGGTCGAGGTATTGGTAGTTAAGTTTAGTAATTATTATTCTTAATTCCAATTCCTGGGAAGAATTCCGGTATTTTAAAATATTACTAATCCCTTTAATTGTTTGTTCAAAACTGCCTTTTACCCCGGTAATCATATCATGGAGTTTTGGGGTAGCACCATGTATAGCAATTTCTAAAGATAAATTATTCATTGCCAGATATTTTTTGGTAAACCAGGAATAACTGAACATTCTGCCGTTGGTGGCCATGACTATTTTATTTTTAGGAAGAATCTTTCTTATTTCTTTTACCAATTCTAAAAATTCAGGATGAATTGTTGGCTCTCCACCGGTTAAATTAATATTCTCTTTGTTTGATTTTTGTTTCTCTTCCCAGGTCTTAATTCTAGAAACTACAGCTGTCCGAGAATAGAGAAAAGAGTCATCTTTATTTCGAAAATCAATGGGATTCGAACACATTAGGCAGTTATTGTTGCACCTGTTCCAAATACAGATATCTGGCATAAATTAAGAGAGAATATTAAAAAATATTTTTTCCAAATCCTTCAATTCAGCAATTTCTGCTTCTACTATTTTATAATGCTTGGCTTCATCCAAAAGTTCTTTTTGGGCTATTGCTTTTGCTTCTTCAAGAGAATCAGCATTAACAAAACCTAAAACCTCAAAGTGTTCTAAACTTTGATAGATAACTACATATTCTTTTTTTTGAATTTTGAGATTTTTTTCCATATTTTTATTTAATTGGTTTTAATTCTTTATCGCTATAATGTTTTAAATATTCTCTCCAAATACCCTCACATTTATTGTAGAGTTTACAACCTAAACATCTTTTTGTTTTTGCCCGGCCAATAGTTGCTCTGCTCTCTTCAGCATCGGGATTATAAAAATCCGGGGCAATGTGTTCAGTTTGGAAAGTGGCCACTTCCTGGAGTTCGCTAATTTGGTCCAAATAATTTTGAAAATGACAGAGGGGAACATAGCGAATGTGCCAATGGGCAACATTATCTTTTTTACCAATCTCTAAACACCGGTGAACATAAGGAGCAATTTGGGAAATTTTTGGAACAAGTTTGTCAAAAAACCTGAAGGCGGCTCCGTAATTTGGATCAACAAAAATGAACTCGGCATTATCAATACCTAAACCAAGAATATATTCACCAATTTGAGGAAGGTATTTATAATTCTGTTTAATGATGCAAGTATTAGAGCCAAGGCTAATTTTTAAATTTAATTCTTCTATTACCTCTTTGACATTTTCTATTCCCTTATTTAACTGTTCGAAACTTCCAGGAACTTGAGTTAAAGAATCGTGAAGTTTAGCAGTATGCCCATGAATGGAAAAAACAATACTATTTAAACCAGCCAAAAGAATTTTCTGAGTAAAATCTCTATAAGAGTACATTCTACCATTGGTAGACATCATTATTGTTTTAAATCCCAAATCCCTGGCAAAACTTATTAACTCAATGATATCAGGCCTAATAGTTGACTCTCCTCCAATTATTTCAAGGTAAGTGCTACCTCTGGCTTTGGCTCCTTGCATCTCTTTTTTTATTTCTGAAGTATTCCCACCAGGAATATCTCTTTTATCCCAGTTTATACAAAAAATACATCTGTTGTTGCATTTATATCCTCCAAAAATAACTGTTTTCTTTATCTTTTTGGGCATATTTTTTATTTTACTGGTTTTAATTCTTCGAGACCAAAAAAGTCAGCATAGTTTTTCCAAACACCGTAACATCTGTTATTATATTTGCACTCTTTACATGTTTTTGATTTCACCTTCATTTTTCTTCTATTTTCATCTATCGAGCATTCAAAGCCAGGGCCGCGGAGATAGGTGTCGGATTGGAAAATATCATTAATGACTTTTTCCTGGCCAGGCAATATACAAGGAACCATATTATAAACATAGCAGGGGACTTTTTTTAATCCTATTTTTAAGGCCTGCTGCAGATAAGGGGAGACCACGCTCATTTTAGCCACAATCGCATTTGGATTCCTTAGAGTATTACCCTCTAGAGTAACATAAATAAACCGAAACTCTTTCGCGCCTAAATTAAGTAAAAATTTCACCAGTTCTGGTATATGAAGGTAATTTAATTTTAAAATAACCGTATTAATCTTAACGGTCGGGCCTAATTCTTTTAAATTCTTTAAACCTTGTAATGTTTGGGTGTAAGCTCCTCTTACTCCCATTATTTGGTCATGGATATCTTCAAAGGGAGAATAAAAAGAAACGACAAAAATATTAACACCGGCCTTAATTAACTCCCGGCAGTAATCCTTATAGTAATACATTCTACCATTTGATTGGATTTCAATATTAGCTATTTTTCCTTTGGCATATTTAACTAATTCAAGCAAATCCTTTCGGAGTGTTGGCTCACCACCAGAAAAGGCAAAAGTATGAGCTCCGGTTCTTTGAGCAATATCAATATCTTTTTTAACTTCATCGAAAGTTTTTTCATTCTTTTGCTCATCTATACTATTAGCCACCGAGCACATAATGCATCGGCAATTACATTTAAAAGTGCAAAGGCTTTCGACTTTACCATATTCTCTTTCATCTAACGGTTTAGAATTTGGTTTTTTCATAAATTATTGAACTGGTTTAAATTCATCCCAGCCAAAAATTTCTGGATATTCTTTCCAAGGGCCTTCACATATTTTATAATGTTTACATCTTCTGCAATTTGGTCCTTTGACTTTTCCTTTGGTTCTTCGATATTTAGTATAATCTGCTACTTCAAAGTCAGCATCAAACACATCGGTATCAGGAATTATCCTTTCAGCAATAAAATTTTCATAATTTTTCATGAGACAATAAGGAATGGCCTCAGTCATTACTGGGATGCCAGCTTCAATACCAATTTGTAATCCTTTTTTTACATAAGGTTCTACTTTGGAATGCCTTGGCACAATTTCTTTAACCTGTCGGGGATCGTTAGCGATGAGACTGTTAATATGCATAAAAGCAAATTGAAACTGATTAACTTTTAGACTAACTAGTAATCTTGCTAAGTTGGGCAGATCTCTATAATTTACCTTAGTAATTACCGAATTCGTTCCTACATATTGACCAAGAGAAATCAGGTTTTTGATTCCTTGAACTGTTTGTTCAAAACTGCCGGGCGAGCGAGTTAAATAATCATGGATTTCAGTCTTAGAACCGTGAAGAGCTGGTCCAAATTCATTGGCACCAGCTTCAATTATTTCTCGGCAATATTCTTTATAAGCAAAAAGACGACCGTTAGTTTGAACCTGAATTTTTTGATAACCCAAGTCCTTGGCGTATTTTACCCATTCAATAAGTTCTTTTCTGATGGTAGGTTCTCCCCCAGTAAAAACCACCCCCTGATAGGTTAGGGAACGTTTCTTTAAAATTACCCTGACTTCCTTGTCAGATTTGTTAGGATATATTTCCCTTTTATTTCCTTGAACGCAAAACCGACAACGATTATTGCATTGAAAACCAACTTTTAAATCGATCCGTTTCATGGAAAAATCTTGCATTGTCTTCTTTTTAATGTTATCATTTTTAAAAGGATTGGTAAATTGCTCAATTTTGGAAACTATATTATAATTTAAATATAAGAATTTAAATTATTTACTTTTATGTTTTCTAAAAACAAAATCCTTATTTTAATACTCATCATTCTGGTGGCCGCCGGGGCTTTCCTAATAATCAGATTTTTACCAGGGGAACCAATCAAAACCGCGGAACAATACCGTCAAGAAGGGAAAAACTACTTTTTAGCTGCAGAATATAAAAAAGCCAAGGAAATCTATCTAAAGAGTCTTGAGTTGGATCCTGATTGTCCGGTTGCTCATTACCAATTAGGAAACATATTTATAGAACTTGGAGATTATCAATTAGCAAAAGAATATTTTAATAAAACTCTAGACTTAAATCCTGATCCACTAATTAGGAAAGGCTCATACCTAGGGATAGGAGGAGCTTATTTTTCTGCCAGAGAATACGGAAAAGCTGTAGACTATATTATGAAATCTCTATCTGAGGAAATAACTTCGAGGGCAGAAAGAGAGCTTCTTGAAAGTACTGCCTATCCATTATTGGGAAATGCTTTTTACTTTTTAGGAGATTTTGCTGCCAGTGAAGAATACTTACAAAGAGCTCTTGCGTTAGAACTTGAGAATAATCCCTCTTTAGAAGTTGTTACGCAAGCTAAAGCCTATAATAGTTTAGGGTTTTTGTATCTGTTATTAGGTGAATACCAGCAGGCCTTAGAATACTTTAATGAAAGCATTGCGATGGATAAAGTTCTTATCTTAGCAACAGACATACCAGTTTCTCAAATAAGATTCCTTCCCTATTTTGGTAGGAGCATGGTTTACCATGCTTTAAAAGATTACGATAAGGCAAGGGAGTCTTTAGAGAAAAGCCTTGAATTACTTCGCCTTTATCCTCAGCTACTCCAATACGCTTTCTACGAAGCTCAAATTTATAACAAGCTTGGCAAAACCGCTTTAGATATGGAGGATTTTATTTCAGCTGAGAAATACTTTAAACAAGTTCTTGAAATGAAGGAAGAAGATCGATTTGACACAAATTTTCAAGCTGCTTACACTCAAGTTGATGCTTGTGATGGATTGGGAGAGATAGCTTTACATTTCAAAAACTATACAGAAGCACAAAACTATTTCGAACGGGGTTTAAATGAAATACCTGAAGGCCCCTTCAATCTATTCCAAGACAAGTTTAGCTTCGGTTTTATGGAAATTCTTTTTCATTATCGAATAGCATTTACTTATTATAAAATGGATAATCTTCTGGAAGCCAAAAGAGAAATTAAAAAATCTGTAGAATTAACAGAATCGATATCTCCAGAAATTTATTCCATTATTGAGAAATTACGGTGGTTTAAAGATGGAGAATCTATTTTCCAAAAAGTTTATTCTCTACAAAACGAATTGGAGAGTTAGTAACTATAAATGCCAAAGCCAATTTCAATTCGGCTGCCTCAGCCAAAACTTCAAAGTAGCTTTTCCTTAGAAAAAGCACTACATCAAAGAAAGAGCTATCGAGCCTACAAAAAAACTCATTTAAGTGTTGGAGAGATTTCTCAACTTCTTTTTGCCGGTCAAGGAATTATAAAAAAGCGAAGAAAGAGAACCGTCCCCTCGGCGGGAGCACTTTATCCTGTAGAGATATATTTGGTTTCAGGAAAAATAAAAGGGATTCCACCGGGAGTATATAAATACCAACCAAAACTTCACCGGTTAATAAAAATCTTAAACGAAGATAAGAGAAAAGAATTATTGAAAGCTACTCTTTTTCAATTCTGGATAGAAGAAGCTCCGGCGGTAATTGTACTATGCGGGGTGTTCTGGAAAACTTTAAGCAAATATGGAAGGGAAGGTAACTCCTTTGTGTTTATGGAAATAGGACATACCGCCCAAAACATCTCCTTACAAGCAACCTCTCTAAACTTAGGGACTGTATGTATAGGTGGTTTTAAGAAAAGAAGGGTGGAAAAGGCTTTAAGTCTAGCAAAGGACGAAAAACCATTATATCTAATACCAGTAGGTAAAATCTTCAAAGATTACCAAAAAAATGAAGCTAAAGTTTTAAAAAAATATCGCCGACTTTTACAAAATTTTTTTCTCTCGGAAAATCAAAATTATGACAAATGTTTTTAAATTAAAACCAAGTCCGAAAATATTTAAAAATTATAAAAGTGAGTTTCCTGCTAAAACCATCCTAAGGTGTAAAAAATCTTTAGCAAGATTAGGTATTAACTTAAAAAACTTGAAATATGAAGAAGAGAAAATAGGGAAAGATTTTTTAATTTATGGAGGACGACTTACTTATAATAATCATTATATTTCGTCAGGAAAGGGTATAACTCATCAATTATCTGAGGCAAGTGCTTATGCTGAATCAATAGAACGAATTCCTTTTAATATTTCTCCTCTCATTTCTTATTTAAAATTAAAAAGAGATTTCGAAAGTTGCTCTGATTTCTCGGGCTATATTTACGGTAGCCAAAAAGAAATAAAAAATACAATTGAAATTAAAAAATTTTTTACTTATTTCCCTTTGTTAAAAATAAATAGAATAGAAAGGAGCAATTTGGCTCAGCACTGGATCCAAGCATTTTCTTTGACTGAAAATAAATATAAAAAAGTACCTCACTTGTTAATTAAACAAATATCTGGCTCGAATGGCGGTGCAGCTGGGAATACTTTAGAAGAAGCAATTACTCAGGCTTTTTATGAAATCTGTGAAAGGCATTCTTTAATTGAACACGTTATTAATAAACTCTCGGCCCCAACTGTAGATCCTACAACAATAAAAAATGAAAATATCCAAAAAGCTATTGAATTATTTAACTCAATGAATATTGACGTTGAAATTAAAGACCTTACTTTGGGAAATAAAATTCCAGTTATGGGGATCCTATTCACCAATCAAAATTTAGCTCACGAAAAAAACACCTTGAAGAAAAAAATGTTTTACCGGACTCTCCATGCCGGCTCTCATCTCGACCTCAATCAGGCCATAATGCGTTGTTTTACTGAAGAATGGCAACTAGCCAATCTTAACATCCATTATTTTATGTATCATCCGGAGTTCAATATAGTCGACGCTTATTTTTCCCAAAATGAAAAAATGAAAGTTATTCATAAATTAAGAGGAGATTATGCACCCTTAATTTCTACTAATAGAAGTTTTGAAAACTTTAATTTTCTAAATAAACATTCACCAACAATCTCTCTTAATGCCCTTTCCAGTTATGATACTGCTGATTTTTTAGAGGATATAAAAATAATCAAAGATATCTCTAAAAAAAATGGTTGGGAAACATTAATTATGAATTACTCGATTCCGGAATTACCCCTAAAAATTGTTCGAGTTGTGATTCCCTCAATCTCCGATATATTAAGATACAATTATCCTAACCAAGAAAAAATAACAGAATTTCCTAAAAAGAGGGAAGCTCTTTTGCTTGATGATTTTTTGTTAAACAAGGGGGCAGATGTTAAAAAGTTGGTATCTGCTGCCGAAAATGCATTGGTAGAAAAGATTATTACTCCCTATCCCACTTTGCAATTTTTAAAATATTCTCCTTTTGAACTTCTGAATATTTTAAAATCAAGTTATCTACGCCTTGATGACCAAAAAAAATACCATCGGATCGATGATTTATGCAGGCATTATTCTGAATGAATAGAAGTATTCTAAACCTTCTTATAATATCCTTTTGATTTTAAGAGATAAGAAACAGTTTCTTTAGGTTTAAGATTTGATTTGGTATAAGGAAAAGTCAATTCTAATGATTGTCCCGGTATTAATTCTACTTTTCCTTTTTCTAAGTCATTTTTATTAATCTCTTTCTGGCGCGAATGTTTTATTGTTTCTGGTTTTAGATTATTAATTTTAGTAGCTTTGATTTCTTGGGAAGAAGCTAATTGGGCCAAACCAATAAAATTTAACTTATGAGTATTAGTCCATTCTAAGCTAAGCTCTAAAGAAGAAGAACTGTCTTTTTTAAAATGAGGAGATAAATCTATTAATCCTGTGCTGAAATTCTCACGGGGATGAATTATTCCAACTTTTTCATTTTTACCGGAAAGAGAAAGATAAAAAATTATACTAATTTTACAACTACTGTGGTTCCCATGAAGACCAATACAGCCTATTATTGGAACCCTCCAAGGTATCGACACTATTTTATTCAAAAACCTGTCTAATTGCTGGGTTGTTTTTAATTTCCCCAATGCTTTTTGCACGCTATCTATTCTGGGATATCCCGCCCTCAAACAGGCTCGCCAGATAAGAATGCTTTCTTTGCCGGTTATGCTCCCAAATTTTAATTTTAAAATATCGCCAGTTTTACCGTTAAAGCCGCCGTTTTTATTTAAGGAATTGGTTAAATCTTTTCCTTGTTTGTTGATAATTTTGGCAGGTCTCTTCACATTTTTATAAAAGACGATTTGATTATCAATAACTCCGGCTTTTAATGTTTTTGGATGAATAACCTTTATTAACTCAAAATTAGAGAAATAAGAATGTTCTTGCTCAAACTCTACGATTCTTAATTTATACTTCCCATCTTGGGGTTTAAGCATTGATTCGATTTTGTATAAATCCTCAACAAACAGGTTTTTCCTGTTTAGATTTTCTGATTGGGGTAAAATATTATTTTCAATTACAAAATTTTTTCCATTCCAAAGAATAATAAAAGGACAGCAACTACTGTGAGAAGAGTGAGAACTATGAGAACCGTGAGAGCCGTGTGAGGAATGAGAAGAGTGGGAAGAGTGGGAACTATGAGAACCGTGAGAGCCGTGTGAGGAATGAGAAGAGTGGGAAGAGTGGGAACTATGAGAAGAGTGGGAGCCGTGAGAACCGTGGGAAGAATGGGAGGCGTGAGAGCCGTGGGAACCGTGGGAAGAATGAGAAGAATGAGAGCTATGGGAAGAGTGAGAGCCGTGAGAGCCGTGAGAGGAATGAGAACTATGGGAAGAGTGAGAGCCGTGAGAGCCGTGAGAGGAATGGGAGGCATGGGAAGCATGAGAACTATGATCCCCCTTCCAACAACTATCATGGGCTGACGCACTACCTCCTAGCAATACCCCTAAAACAGCCAAACTCACCCCCAATTCGGCAGCACTCTTTTTAGTAATTTTTCCTTCTTCGCTGGTTAAAAATGCTTTAATATTCTTTTTTATTGAGGGAATTTTTTTCATAGTTTATCATCTAATTTTGGTTTAACCCAGTTTTCAAAAATATTTTTTGTTTTATCATCTTGCAATTTTTCAAATAAATAATCCAGCATGCCTTGATGTAACTTACATTGTTCATTGTGAGATAAAGAGGCGAAAACATCGCCATAAAGAGCATAATTTAAGACTGGACAGACTCCGCAATAAGGTTTATAGACACAGTTATCACAGGGCAGATTATCAAGTAAAGAAGCAACACACATTGACTTTACTGTGTCGTGAGAGATTGTTTCTCTGTAAGTATTCTTCTTCACATCACCAATCACGAATGTATCATCCCCTATCATTCTTCCTTCGTCACAGGTGTAGACCTTGCCATCATAATTATAAAGCATTTGCCCGATACCAGCTCCGCAAGGAGACCTTAAGTCAAGAAAATTCGGGTCTTGGTCAGTTAAAATTTTCTTTAGCATTATCCGAGAACCTCTTTCTTGAAATATTTTCCCTATTAAATTTAAATCAATTATATAGTCCATCGCCTCTCTCCAGAATTTCAGAAATTCTTCTGTCGAATAACCTATCCTACTTCTCATTTTACCTGAAAGACCTAAAAAACTTAAGGGCCTTAAATGAATTCCCGAAAGCCCTAATTTAAGATAAGTATCAATAATTTCTTTTGGATATTTTAAAGAAAACTTGGAAACAGTTAATAAAGCGGAAAGGTGGTAAAGGTCTGAGTCTTTTTTCTGGTGTTCTTGAATTTTTTTTATCCAAGAAACTGTTGTCTTGTAACTATCGTGGCCAGGCCAAGGTCTATTTTTATTATGGAGTTCCTCTGGCCCATCTAAAGAAGTGCAGAAAATTACCCGATTTTTAGTTAAAAATTTATATCTCTCTTCTGTTAGTAAACTAAAATTAGAAACCAAAGTTATAAAAAGATTTTTTCCTTCTGCCTCGCTTTTTTTTCTAGCATATTCAACTATAAATTTTACTACCGGCCAATTTACTAATGGCTCTCCACCTTGAAATTCAATGGTTATTAGGTTGTTAGGAGTACAAAAAATGGTATCTACCACTTTCTGAGCTGTGGCAATATCCATATCATAGCCTTTTTCTTTCAGGTCTCGCGAACTTGCCTGACAATAAATACATTTGAAATTACACCGTAAAGTCACCACAACAATATGAAGAGAGGGGCCTAGAAAAACAAAACTGTTCCGCTGGCGATATTTTTCCACCAAGATTTTTTTGTCCAAAGAGTCTTTAATAAACTCATTTTGTTCTAATTCTCGATAGGTCTCACTGTTTTCTTTTAGGGTACTTTTCATAAACTGTTTAAATAAATCCGGAGAAAGAAAAACATATCGGCCGATATCATTAGTAACCAAATACTTATTGCCCAACTTTTTAAAACGACAAAAACCAACTTTTTGAGGATGGAATTTAATTCCCTTAGATTTTTTATTCATTTTTCATTTCAGCTAATACATAATTAGAAAATTCACCCTCGATAACTGCCTTTGTTTCTTCATTTATTATATTGTTGATTTTAATTTTATAAGTTTTAGTATTTTCCTCAATTCTAAAATCAGCTAACTCGTGATAAGCTCTAATCGCCTTCTTTATAGCTTTTAAATTATAAAAATTCTTATTAAAAATAATATTCATACTATTTTTTGCCGTACTTTTCTTCCCAAGGAATAGCTATTCCCAAAGTATCCTTTTGCCAATCCTCTTTCTCTTTCTCTTTCCCTTTCTCTTCTACACTTTCTCCTGGAGCAGATAATAAAGCTGTGCCCACTATGTATTCCCTTATTTTCTTGTTTTTTTTGGAAATCTGATAGCGTAATCCGTAATTTAAAAGTTCGTTTAAAAAAGCATCGGCTAAATTTTCCAATCCTTTTTTATTTATCTTCTTTTTGCTTTTGATTTGAATAATGATTTTCTTTTGGGGATCCCCATCTAAACGAATATAGGCCCTGTCTAAAAAAACGTAGGCTGCCCCATAGACAGATTCCAAAGGATAGATTTTTGGACTAATTAAAACTTTGATTTGATTTTTATTTTTTTCAGTTTTAGATCTTAGCATATTAATATATTCTATAATATTTCCAAAATGTTCGTCAATTAAGAAGACCACTATTACTATTTTTTAATAGCGGTCTTTTCTTTGGGGCAGATTTCATGGTTAGACATCCCGTCAGGCTTTATTTGAAAAATATATCGATGCCCAAATTGCTGCTGCCAAGGCAAAAGCTAACAAAGCTGCCAATAAGTGAGAAAGGCGAAAAATTGTCGACATCTTCCATCTTTTCATTTTAACCCGAACCTCCTTTTCTATTTAATTTTTCCTAGACAGTCTCTGGAAGTTGTTAAAGGACTCTTGGAATGTCAAATTTTACGGTGACGAAAATTATCAAGATGATTAGTAAAGCGAGGGAAGTAACCGTAATTCTTTGCTCCAATTTATAGTTGATCGGCCTACGTCTAATACCCTCAATAATCAAGAAAATTAACTTGCCACCGTCCAGAGCTGGAATGGGCAGAATGTTGATTAAGGCTAGAGCGACGGCAATTAAGGATATGAGAAAGAGAAAATAGTTAATGCCTAGTGCGAAATATTCTCTTAATAGGTCGAAAATCCCTAATGGCCCCATCATCTCCATTTTCATACCCGCGGGCAGCTGGGTTAAACCTACCGCACTTTTCAGGCCCAAGCCCCAACCATTAACTATATTGTAAGTCAGCTGACCGCAAGTAATAAATCCCTGCACCGGCGCCTGATACCAGGAATAGGGTTTTAAAGCGATTCTAGTCAAACCTACCCCTACCGCTCCTTCTCCTTCAGGAGGAGAAACTCGAGGAATAATTCTTTTCTCAAAAACCTCTTTCCCTCTTTGAATAACTAGAGTGATTTCTTCTCCTTTATGGGCTTCAACAAATTCTTGAACCTCTTTAAGTTTATCAAAGCCAACTATGGTATCTCCAATTTCCAATCCCACCTCTTGGGCTGGAGAACCAGGAGCTATAGCAATAATCTGAACTTTCGGGTCTATTAAAGTATGGTTCTCTTCGTCTGAAACGGCAGTAGGTAATCCCCAGGCGCCAGCAACAATACTCAAAAGAATGGCGGCAATTATCCAAAAAGAGACCACTCCTCCCAAGACAATCGAAACTCTCTGCCATATGGGCTTGCCGATAAAACTGCGGCAATCTTCAATTCCACCCTGCTCCCCATAAATTCTAACAAAAGCACCAAACGGTAAAAGGTTTAAAGAATATAGAGTTTCACCAAATTTTTTCCCAATAATCCTGGGGGGGAAACCAATTCCAAATTCCTCTACCTTTACTCCAAATTTCTTAGCTAAAACAAAATGGCCGAGTTCGTGTAAAACTATTAAACCTATTAAACTCAAGAGAACAACCAAGAAAATCATTGTTCTAAATACCTCCTATCATATTTTCGTTGTCTAAAATAGTGATTCCGCCCAGCCGATATTCAGTTTTTTAGGAACTAATTACGAGTGAGCTATTTTAAGTTTAGCATATTTTAATAATTTGTCAAATTTTAACAAAAATTAGGGTTTTCCCCTGAAAAAAAGTTTATTCTTTTAAGTAATTTATTCCTTGGTTTTTATTACTTCATCGATAATTCCGTACTCTTTAGCTTCTTCGGCTGAAAGATAAAAATCTCGGTCAGTGTCTTTTTCTACTTTTTCAAGGGGCTGGCCAGTATGTTTGGCTAAAATTCTATTTACTTTATCTTTTAATTTAATAATTTGTTTAGCGGCAATCTCAATTTCAACTGCC
>Ga0210019_1003103_pt1 | contig 15525 bp, 13 predicted proteins | sample CryGeyCG2114_020_2_FD_183969 | JGI IMG/M metagenome (GOLD analysis project Ga0210019, IMG submission 183969) | Groundwater microbial communities from aquifer - Crystal Geyser CG11_big_fil_rev_8/21/14_0.20 (SPAdes) (version 2) | ecosystem: Environmental > Aquatic > Deep subsurface > Groundwater ...
TGGCACATAGAAATTTTGCCTAAATTTGATATCTTTGGCGGCTTTGAACTGGGTACTGGTATGGATATTATTTCTGTGACGCCGGAAAAAGCGGCTGAAATTTTAAAAAAATAATGCTTAATGAATTTATCACCTTTTTTACCGCCGCCTTGCCTTTAAGCGAACTTAGGGGAGCCATCCCCTTGGCAATCTTAAAATATGGTTTTAGCCCATACAAGGCGTTTATAATAAGCGCGCTGGGAAATATTTTGCCGGTTTTGCCGCTTTTAGTAGGTTTAGAAAAAATATCGGAATATCTAAGCCATAAATTTTATTGGTTTAACAGATTTTTTAGTTGGCTCTTTGAAAGGACGAGGGAAAAACATAAAGACCATTTCCATTATTGGGGAGATTTGGCGCTTTTTATTTTTGTGGCAATTCCTCTGCCTTTAGTCGGCGCTTATTCCGGAGTCGTGGCCGCTTTTGTTTTCGGCATTCCTTTAAAACACGCTTTTTGGTCTATTGTTTTAGGAGTTTTAGCCGCCGGTTTGATTGTCACTGCCATAACTATATTTGGCGAAAATATATTCACTATGTTCTAAATTTTAGAAATTTATGGCAAAAAAAATCATAATTGCTAACTGGAAAATGAATCCCCAAACCGCTGAAGAGGCCTTGCGTCTTGTTAAAGGCATCTTGGCTCGGCGTTTGTCAAAGAACATTGAGCTTATAATTGCTCCGCCATTTGTTTATCTTGATTTGGTTAAAAAGAATTGCGGGAAAGAAATAAAATTAGCCGCTCAAAATATCAGCTGGGCTGAGCGCGGAACCTATACTGGCGAAGTCTCAAGTTTAATGGTGAAAAATCTGGGCTGCGACTACGTTATTATTGGCCATTCGGAGAGGCGCCATAAAATGGGCGAGACCGATGAGATGATAAATTTAAAATTAAAAGCGGCTTTCAAAGTCGGGCTTGTTCCCGTTTTGGCAGTTGGAGAAAAAGACCCAGACGATGATATAATTAAAGTATTAACCCAACAGGTTAAGAACGCTTTGGAAGGAATAGGCGTTTCAGAAATTGGCCGTTTGATTATTGCTTACGAACCAGTCTGGGCAATTAGTACCAGCGGCGCTGGCATGGCTGACACGCCGGACCATGCACTTTCAGCCGCCCTACTTATAAGAAAGATTATGGGCAATCTTTATGGTTCTGAATGGACAGCCGACCTTCCGGTGCTTTACGGCGGCTCGGTGACGGATGAAAACGCTTATGATTTTATTGCTCAATCGGGAATTAATGGCGCTTTGGTCGGCGGCGCCTCACTCGAACTCCAAGATTTTATAAAAATAATCAAGGCGGCAGAAATTAATGGGTAGAAAAATTGTTTACATAATTTTGGTATTTCTTATTATTATTTTGGTCTCACTCATTATTTTTTGGTGGCAGATAAGGACGCCGTTAAATCCAATAGGCGAGACTAAAATTTTTAAAGTTAGTAAAGGCGATTCGGCGAAAGTTATTGCTGAAAATCTCAAAGATACCGGTTTAATTAAAAACCCGTTTCTTTTTCGCCTTTATATTTTTTTAGCTTTAAGCCAGTATTCTTTAAAGCCCGGAGAATACGAACTTTCATCCAAGATGCCAATTCGCGACATCGGCGACACTTTGGTTTTGGGCGGAGTAAATGAAGTTATAATTACTATTCCTGAAGGTTTTAGTTTAAAACAAGTTGAGGATCGACTTGTTGGAGCGGGTCTCGCTAAGCGCGATGAATTGATGAATTATAAATTTTCAAAAGACGTGCCGCCGATTTTATCCGATAAGCCGAAATCCGTCTCTCTTGAGGGTTACTTATTTCCCGATACCTATCGCTTTTTTAAAGACGCAACTTTGTCTGATGTGATTAGTAAAATGATTGACAATCTTAGTAATAAATTAACTCCTGATTTAAAAACAGCTATTAAGAATTCTTCATACAGCACTTATGAAATTTTGACTATGGCCTCTCTTATTGAAAAAGAAATTCCAAAAGATTCTGATCGGTCGATTGTGGCCGGTATATTATGGAAACGGCTTAAAGCCGGCGTTCCTTTACAGGTTGATGCAACACTTGTTTATATTACCGGTCACAATGAACTTTATGAAGCGGATAGAAAAATAAATTCGCCCTATAATACTTATCTTTATCGCGGCCTGCCCAAAGGTCCCATTGCCAATCCGGGTCTTTCTACCATTAAGGCGGCAATTTTTCCGGAGACCAGCCCTTATTGGTATTATCTTTCAACCAAAGACAACACAACAATTTTCTCTAAAACTCTAGAGGAGCATCTCCGCAACAAAGCAATTTATTTAAAGTAATACTATCGTAATACTATCGGTAATACTATCGATTCTAAGAATCGATAGTTGATATGGCTTACATAAGCCATATTTTACATCGGGGTGTTTCCAAGCTATTAAACCATAACGCTGCTATTGACAAATACTATTGTTATACGGTATACTTTAGATAACAAGAATCAGTAAAGTTTTTTGAAAAATTTGAAGGTGGCGGCAACCTGAAACTGCCAAAGGCTTAAAAGCCTGCCCGGGCGCCATCCCGTTCAATTGGTAATAAAAACAACGGAGGGATCACAATGAGTGATAAGGCCAATTTGAGTAATGCGGAACTAGAATTAACACAAAGGATTCAAATGCATTTTCCGAGGGGAGTTTTATCAGCGGAGGTATTAAAGCAGTGGAACGGATGTCCGGCAGAAATCATTACGGCTGCAGTTGCTAAAGTGTTCGGCGCTTCTCTTGAAGCGCATAAAGTTGACTTACGCTTTGCCCCCTTGACTACTTTCCAGTTCACAGTTCCCAAGGATTACAACCATCCCACCCAACTTGCGTCTTTCGCAAAAGAAAACCGCAAAAAGTTTTACTTCTACAACGACAATATCACGGACAGGAATTTCGCAAAGGTAACTAACAAATTGGTCCCTGGCAAAACCTATGAGGCGAAGATTTTTAAAATCACCAAGCGAGTAACCTCAGAAGATTGTCTGGCGTTTCGCAAAAAAACGCAAAAAGCGATTTTTGTCGGCGCCCAAGGTATCTCTGTTGTCTGGCAACAGGCAAAAGAGCAATTCCCCAAGGGAAAATGGACTGTTTCCTTTGATGAAAAAGATGCTTTTTGGCAGGATGCCAATGGCCGCCGCGGGGTGCCGCGCGTGGGTCGGAATATTGGCGACGGTTGGTTCTTCGATCTCGGCCGTTTCGAGGGTGACTTGGACGATGGTGACTGTCTTCTTTGTCTTTTCGACTTAAGCGCTTAGATACTTAAACACTTAGATTGCCTTTGTTCTTAAACCCTTAACCCCTTATTAGGCCTTCGCATTTTGCGAAGGCCTTTATTTTTTTGTATAATATTCTTAGATATTAGATTAGACATGCGGCTACGGCTTCATATCATCGAATTCTCGTAAAAGAATATGCGAGAGTTTGCAGGGTACGCTTTGCAAATGAGAGCTGTCTTTTATGAAAAAATCAAACAAGTCGGCGCCATATGCTATCGAGCGGTTGGCTCGGAATAAAATACAGAGAGCGATTAGCATTGCTTTCAGTGAAAATGGGCGGCATATAGCGTATAATTTGGCAGGATGCCAATGGCAACCACAAGTGTATCGGTCAAGACGATTTAAATTAACTAAATATTTATGCCAAGCTTGATAAGCTTCTTTTGCCCGAATGAGCACAATCGGAATCCGTTAGGATTCTTATGCGGTCAGGGAAAGTGTATTTATACGACCGTGTTTGTATCCGACCGATCGGACAAATACTGACACGCTTTATTTTTGCAACAGAAATTAAAAAAACTAATTTAAAGTAGTCAAAAACAGGAAAACTTGCTATATTATAAGCAGATTTTGTGTTGGGCGTTATTATGGCAATTTATGGCGAAAATCAATTTAACTAAAAACGAGGCGAAGGAAAGAATTAAGAAATTAAAAAGAGCGATTAACCATTATCGCTATTCCCGTTTGGTTTTAAATAAAGAATTAATTTCGCCCGAAGCCGAAGACACTCTCAAAAAAGAACTTTTTGATTTGGAAGAGCAATTTCCCGAGCTTGTAACATTCGATTCACCAACCCAAAGGGTCGGTGGCAAGCCGCTAAAAAAATTTCCCAAGGTCCGCCACTCAATACGAATGCTTTCTTTCAATGACGCCTTTTCGGAAGACGATATGAAAAATTGGCACGAAAGAAACGCAAAATTGTTACCCGGCAACGCCAAAGTTGATTTTTACACCGAATTAAAATTAGACGGGTTGGCAATGAGCATGGTTTATGAAAATGGTGTTTTGAAAACGGGGGCAACTCGCGGCGACGGCATTATCGGCGAAGATGTAACCAACAATTTAAAAACTATTGAGGCCGTTCCGCTTAGTTTATTGCCTAAAGAAGAAATTTTAGAAAACCTTGAAAAGGAAAAACTTCAACATGTCGTAGATCATTTAAAAAAATCGTGGCCGAAAATTATTGAAGCGCGCGGTGAGGTTTTTATGAATAAGAAAGATTTTGAAGCGCTTAATAGGGAACAAAAGAAAAATGGTCTTCCGCCTTACGCCAATCCGAGAAATGTTGCCGCCGGCTCGGTTCGCCAGCTAAATCCCAAAATTACCACCTCTCGCCACTTGGATTCATTCGCGTATATTTTGGCGACCGACTTGGGGCAAAAAACGCACGAAGAAGAACATTTAATTTTGAAAGCATTCGGGTTCAGAATTAATCCCAATAACAAAAGGGTGGATAGTTTGGAGGAAGTTTTTAAAATTCACAATTATTGGGAAAAGAATCGCGATAAATCGCCAGTTGAAATTGATGGTATTGTGGTTAATGTTAATTCGGAAGAATATAGAAAACGGTTGGGTATTGTCGGCAAAGCGCCGAGAGGGGGGATCGCTTATAAATTTTCCGCCAAAGAAGCTGAAACGATTCTTGAAGACATTATTGTGCAAATCGGCAGAACGGGAGTGTTAACTCCGGTGGCAATTCTTAAACCGGTTTCAATCGGCGGTACGGTGATAACTCGGGCCACGCTTCATAATGAAGACGAGATTAAACGTCTGGGGCTGAAAATCGGCGATACGGTTATTGTCGGCCGCGCGGGCGATGTCATCCCCGATGTTGTAAAAGTTCTAAAAGAATTTAGGACCGGGCACGAAAAAGAATTTCATTTTCCGAAAGAATTTTGCGGCCAGAAGGTGGTAAGAATTTCCGGCGAGGCCGCTCACAAAGTTTTACATCCGGAAAAATGCGAACTGGTAAATCGCCGCGGGCTTTATTACTTTGTTTCCAAAGCGGCTTTTAATATGGATGGCGTGGGTCCTAAAATTATAGATGCATTTTTGGATAGCCATTTAATTTCCGATGCTGCGGATTTATTTAATTTGGAAGAAGGCGATCTTTTGCCATTGGAGCGGTTTGCTGAAAAATCCGCCCAAAATACTATAGATTCTATTAGAAAAAGCAAGGTTATTGACTTGTATAAGTTCATTTTCGCCTTGGGCATTAGCAACGTTGGTGAAGAAACCGCGATTGACGTCGGTAAAAAACTTATTGAACAAAAAATGATTAAAAGCTCCAAAGATATTGTTGATGCCGCAGAAAAATTGACGCTTGACGATTGGCAAAGAATTGCCAATATCGGTCCCAAAGTAGCCGAAAGTATTTTTGGATATTTTAAAAACAAAAATAGTGTGGCGTTTCTAAAAAAACTTGATAAATTTGGAGTTAAAATTATTTCGCCTAAAATTAACGCCGCGTCATTAAAATTAAAAGGCAAGACTTTTGTTTTAACCGGTAGCTTGCAGACCTTGACTCGAGAGCAGGCAAAAGACAGAATTAGAGAATTGGGAGGCGACATTTATTCGTCGGTCAGTTCTTTGGTCGATTATGTGGTGGTCGGTTTCGAACCTGGAGAAAAATACGAAAAAGCGAATAAATTAGGAGTAAAAATAATAGATGAAAAAGAGTTTCTAAAGATGATAAAATAAATGTATGGCTTTAACTAAAAAAGAAGTTGAAAAAATTGCCGAGCTGGCGAGATTGGAACTGGCTGAAAAAGAAAAAGAAAAATTTGCCGAAGATTTATCTTCGGTTTTGGGTTATGTTCAAAAATTATCGGAGGTTAATATTGAAAAAGTTGAACCAATAACTGGCGGCACAAGTTTAGAAAGCGTGATGCGAAAAGACGACGAAACTAAGTGCATCTCGGATCCTCAAATGCGAAAACAAATGTTGGATGCCGCTCCAAATCGTGAAGACGATTATTTTAAAGTCCCGTCAATATTAGATTAGCGACTAGAAACTAGTGGTTAGTCGCTAGTGGCTAAAAGTTATGGATTTGAAAAATTTAACAATCAAAAAAGCCCACGAACTTTTAAAGAAAAAAGAGCTGACTTCGGTTGAACTCACTGAGTTGTTTTTGAAAAACATTAAAGAAAAAGACGGCGATATTCACGCTTTTTTGTCTTTAAACGAAGAAGAGACGACGCAGGCGGCAAAAAAAGTTGATGAAAGAATTTCAAGAGGCGAACCGATTGAAATGTTAGCCGGAATCCCAGCGGCGATTAAAGATAATATCTTAATTAGAGGCACCAAAGTCACGGCGGCTTCAAAAATTCTTGAAAATTATATCGCGCCATATGATGCGACGGTGATTAAAAAATTAAAGGAAGAAGAAGCGATATTTATTGGTAAAACAAATATGGATGAGTTTGCCATGGGTTCTTCAACCGAAAATTCTGCTTTTGGGCCGACTAGAAATCCGGTTGATTTAGAAAGAGTGCCCGGCGGCTCTTCCGGCGGTTCGGCAGCGGCAGTTAAAGCCGGCTTTTCTGTTTATGCCTTGGGTTCGGATACCGGCGGTTCAATCCGTCAGCCGGCAGGCTTTTGCGGCGTGGTTGGTTTTAAGCCGACTTATGGCGCCGTTTCCCGCCACGGTTTGATAGCCATGGCTTCGTCTCTGGATCAAATCGGGCCGATTGCAAGAAATGTTGATGATGCGGCTGCGGTTTTTGAAATAATCCGCGGAGTTGATGAACTTGATTCAACCAGTGTTGATTTAGATTGGCAGGATTATTGGGATTCGCCTTTGGACATAGAAGAAATAAAAATTGGCGTGCCGCGGGAATATTTTATTCATGGATTAAATCCCAAAATAGAAAAAAATATAAAATCTGTAATTTCTAAATTAGAAAAAGAAGGCGCAAAAATCGAAGAAATTTCTTTACCTTACAGCGAGTGGGCTTTAGCAACTTATTATATTATTATGCCGGCTGAAGTTTCAGCTAATTTAGCAAGGTTTGACGGAATAAGATATGGATATTCAACAATTAATAAAGAAGAAAGGTTACAAAATTTATTTGATGTTTATCTAAAGAGCAGGGGGAAAGGTTTTGGAGCTGAAGTGAGGCGAAGAATAATGCTGGGCACCTATATACTTTCGGCTGGCTACTATGACGCTTATTACACCAGAGCTCAGAAAGTGAGACGGTTAATTAAGCAGGACTTTGATCGCGCTTTTAAAGAAGTTGATGTAATCATAACGCCGACATCACCGACTACTGCCTTCAAATTTGGCGAAAAAACTCAAGATCCTTTGTCAATGTATTTAGCCGATGTTTATACCGTTTCAGTCAATCTGGCTGGAGTTCCCGGCATTTCTATCCCCGTTGCAAACGAGCAGGGTTTGCCCGTCGGACTCCAATTAATTGGAAAAAATTTTGACGATGTAAAACTTCTTAAAATTGCTAAAATCGTAGAACAATTAATAAAAGAAATGACATGATTGACAAGATGATAAATTTAACAGGCAGTTTGCAATTCTATGTTACCGATATCGGCAACTCAATGTGGGTTGCCGATATTAAGTGGCTGGGGGTTTTTTTGACATTAATTTTCGGCAGTTTGGTTGTGCTTGTAATTATTAAACTACAGTTAATTGATAAGTTGTTAAAAACCGTTGGCAATTTTTTGCTAACCACCGCTTTTCCAAAAAGGCAATTAAATAAATCTTGGCAGAAAATTTTATTGCGCTTAAATAAAAACGACGAAGCCAATTTACGGTTGGCTTTAATAGAAGCTGACAATCTTTTTGACGATTTACTAAAACAGATGCGGCTTCCCGGGGAATCAATGGCCGATCGGTTAAAATACATTGATTCTTCCCAAATTTCCAATATAGATGAAATTTGTCAGGCGCATAAATTAAGAAATACCATTGTCCATAATCACGAATATCCCATAACCAGAAACGAAATAGAATTCGGTGTTAAGGCATACGAAAAAGCGCTGAAGGAATTGGAGTTTATGGATTAAAGAAATTTTGCGCGGTGAAAGGGATTTGAACCCTTGATCTCCTCCGTGACAGGGAGGCGCTTTAAACCGGGCTAAGCTACCACCGCATATTTTTAAATTTCGGTGCCGATGGCAGGGATCGAACCTGCGACCTAACGCTTATGAAACGTCCGCTCTGCCACTGAGCTACATCGGCAAAAAATGTTGCGGGGGTTGGATTTGAACCAACGGCCTCAGGGTTATGGGCCCTGCGAGCTACCAGACTGCTCTACCCCGCGCCTAAATTATACCAGTATTTACCAAAAAATCAATCTTTGCTTTTATCTTAAAATTTTGATATAATTCTTATATGTTAAAAGATAGTAAGCAGGCTCGCTTATTTGCTTTGGTTTTCGCAAACGCTCTGGCTTGGGCTTCTTTTTTAAGCATTATTTTTTTTACCAATCCTAAAAGTGCCGGCAGGCTTGGCGTTGTTGTTTTAGATGCGAGTTTTGCAATAGGCCTGATCTGTCTAATACTCTTCTTATGGCAGTTGATAATTTTGAGGAAAAAATAAATATTTTAGAAAAAGAGGCGAAAGAGGCGATAAATCAAACGCTTGATTTATCGCAACTTGAAAGGATAAGGATTAAATACCTTGGTCGCAAAGGCGAATTTAATAATCTCATTAAAGAACTCCCAAAGATGTCTGAAGAGTCAAAAGCTCATATTGGCCGCCGTCTTAATTCTGTAAGAAATGATTTAGAAACATTAATCGATGAAAGATTACATAAATTAAAAGACGAAATTATTGAAGAAAAACTTAGGAGTGAAGGAGTTGATGTCTCTATGCCCGGCCGGGGCCTTTCTTTGGGCCATCTTCATCCTTTGACGAAAGTTGAACGCCGGATTGAAGATATTTTTCAATCAATGGGGTTTTCAATTGTTTTTGGCCCGGAAATTGAAAGCGAATATTATAACTTTAATGCTTTAAATATCCCGCAAAATCATCCGGCCCGGGATATGCAGGACACATTCTGGTTGAAAAATCCCAAATCCTCCGCCTACGCCAAGGCTTTGGCGGACAAGCAAATCCCAAATCCCAAAAATCATTTACTGCTTAGAACTCACACCAGTCCAATGCAGGTTCGTTATATGGAAAAGAACAATCCGCCCTTCAGAATTATTGTCCCCGGCCGGGTTTACAGATATGAAGCCACCGACGCTTCTCATGAAATCCAATTTCATCAGATTGAAAGTTTAATGGTTGATAAAAACATTTCTTTGGCTAACTTAAAAGCAGTATTTGAGGAATTCTTTAAAAAATTTTTTGAAAATAAAAAGGTTGAAGTTAGATTCAGGCCGGGATATTTTCCATTTGTTGAGCCCGGAATTGAGGTTGATATCAGGCTGGGCTCCAATCCCAAATGGCTTGAAGTGGCCGGAGCCGGTATGGTTCATCCTAAAGTTTTTGAAGCCGCAGGTTACGTTCCCAGCGATTGGCAGGGCTTTGCCTTCGGCATGGGTTTAGAGCGCCTGACCATGCTTTGTTATGGCATAAATGATATCCGGCTTTTTTATTCAAGCGATTTTAGATTCTTAAAACAGTTTTAAAATGAAGTTTTCATATAATTGGTTAAAAAAATATATTGACATTAAACTCTCGCCTGAAAAATTGGCAGAATTATTAACTTTATATTCTTTTGAAACAAGTGTTTCTGGCAAAATTGGCAGCCTGCTTGTGCAGGCAGGTGATACAATTTTGGATGTTGATATTTTACCCAATCGCGCTCATGATTCGCTGTCTCATTATGGTTTGGCGAAAGAGATTGCTTTATTAACAAAAAAATCTCTGAAAAAATTAAAAACCGATTTTTTGGAAGATTCAAAAATTAAATCAAGTAATTTCATATCGGTTAATATTATTGATGAAACTTTGTGCCCCCGCTATATTGCCAAAGTTTTGTTTGACATTAAATTAGGGCCTTCACCAAAGTGGCTGCAAGATGAGCTTAAAAAGTTTAATATAAAACCGCACAATAATATTGTTGATATTTTAAATTACATAATGCTTGAAACCGGCCAGCCGATGCATGTTTTTGATTATGACAAATTGGAGGGGAAAAGAATTATTGTGAGAAAAGCCCAAAAAGGCGAAAAAATAAACACGCTTGATGGCGGCAAATACGATTTAAATGAAGATATTTTAGTGATTGCCGACGGCCAAAAGCCGGTGGCCATAGCCGGAATTAAAGGCGGCTTAGAGACCGGGGTTTCTGAAAAAACCAAACGAATTGTTATTGAATCAGCTAATTTTGAACCATCGGGCATAAGGCGAACCAGCCGGATTTTAGGGCTCAATACCGACGCGGCAATTCGCTTTTCTTGTGGTATTGATCCGAATTTGGCCGAATTTGGATTGAATCGAGCTTGCGCTTTAATCCAGGAAATTATTCATGGAGCCAAAATCGCCGGTGGTAATATTAATATTTATCCGAAAAAATTCCTGTCGAGAACGATTAAATTAAATTTAGAATATTTGAATAGCTTAGTCGGCGAAAGTATCAAACCGGAATTTGTTAAAAAAACATTGGAATCATTGGGAGCAAAAGTTAAAGTTGCCGGCAAAAACTTATTTTTAGTCACTGTCCCGACCATCCGGCTTGATTTGGAACGCCAAGAAGACCTGATTGAAGAGGTTGCCCGGCTTTACGGTTATATGCATCTTAAAAGCAAAATGCCGATGGCGGCTATAATCATTCCGGAAGAAAACGATTTTAAGTTTCTAATTGATAAAACAAGAAATATTTTAACGGGCGTTGGTTTTAGTGAAGTTTATAATTATTCTTTTATTGGCAGTAAGGATGTAAATGAAGGCGATGAAAAAGAGCTCATAGAAATTCAAAATCCCATAAGCGAAGATTTTAAATATTTGAGGCCGGAATTGACTTTTAATCTTTTAAAAAACGTAAAAAACAATTTTCGTTTTTTTGAAGGAGTGAAGTTTTTTGAAATAGGAAAAGTTTTTAAAAGAGCTAAGGTTCCAAGTGAAAAACTTTATTTAGCAGGCATATACGCTGTGAAAAACAGCAAAGAAACTGTGACCGGCAGAAGATTTTTTGAAATGAAAGGCGACCTTGATGTTTTGTTTGAAAATTTAGGAATTTCAGATTGTTGGTATGATCCGGTAATTTCCGGCAAATGGTGGCATCCCGGCCGCGTTGCTTATGTCAGGTATAATAAAGATTCCTTGGGCATAATTGGCGAAATTAATCCAGCAATGCTTGCGGTCTTGGATATTCCCGGCCGAGTGGTGATGTTTAATTTGGATTTTGAAAAGCTTACTAAAATCGCAGAAGAGGAAAGAGAGTTTTCTCCGATTTCTAAATATCCGGCGGTTATTAGAGACATTGCCATTTTGGTTAGTAGAGAAACGCGAGTAAGTGAAGTTTTGAATGTAATTTATGGAGCGGGCGCCGATCTGGTTGAGGACGTGGATTTATTTGATTACTACGAAGGCGAAGAACTTCCCGAAGGTAGGAAAAATTTGGCTTTTCATATTGTTTATCAAACTGATCATACATTAACGGATGAGGAAGTCCGCCGCGAGGAAGAAAAGATTAAAAACGCTTTGATTAAAGAACTCAATGCCGAAATCAGATAAAAGAAAACCCTCCGTCGCTAAAGCTATGGAGGGCAAGAAAGAAACAAGCTATACCGCCAAAGATATTTATGTTTTGGAAGGACTTGAACCCGTCAGAAAACGGCCCGGGATGTACATTGGCTCAACTGGCGTTGACGGCCTACATCATTTAATTTGGGAAGTGGTTGATAATTCTATTGATGAAGCCATGGCCGGTTATGCCAAAAATATTGAAGTGGCGCTTCTTCCTGATAATAAAGTTAAAGTAATTGATGACGGCCGAGGTATTCCAGTTGAGATGCACAAACAGACAAAGAAATCGGCGCTGGAAACGGTGATGACGACGCTTCATGCCGGCGGCAAATTTGGCGGCAAATCGTATAAAGTTTCCGGTGGTTTGCACGGTGTCGGCGTTTCGGTGGTTAACGCCCTTTCGCGCTGGCTTAAAGCTGAAGTTTGCCGCGATGGTTATCTTTGGGCGCAGGAATATGAAAGAGGCGTCGCTAAAACCAAAGTCAAAAAAAATGGCACTTGCAAGAAAACCGGCACCACTATTACTTTTGACCCTGATCCGGAGGTTTTTAAAGAAATTAAATATGACAGTAAAAGAATTTTAGAACATTTACGGGAACAGACCTATTTAACCCGCGGCGTCAGAATTGTTTTTCGCGATGAAAGAGAAAAAATTTCCACTTCTTATGTTTTTTATTTTGAGGGCGGTATCATATCTTTTGTTAAATTTTTAGTGAACGGCGAAAAACCAATTCACGATAATATCTTTTACGCTTCAAAAAACATTGATAATATCTTGGTTGAGGCCGCTTTTCAATACACCGAGGATATCCAGCCGGAAGAATTAAGCTTTGCCAATAATATTCACACCGGCGAGGGTGGCATGCATCTTACTGGCTTTCGAACAGCTTTAACCCGCACTTTAAACGATTATGCTAGGAAAAATGGATATCTTAAGGAATCGGAGGAAAACCTTACCGGTGATGATGTTAGGGAAGGCCTTTCTGTTGTTTTGAGCGTTAAACTTAGCGAGCCGCAGTTTGAAGGTCAGACTAAGGCCCGCTTGGGAAATCCTGAAGCCAGAACTGCTGTTGAAGTAGTTATTGGTGAAACTTTATCTGAATGGCTTGAAAAAAACCCGGTTGATGCCAGAAAAATTTTGGGGAAAACAATTTTGGCGTCAAAAGCCAGAAAAGCGGCCAAAGCAGCGCGGGAAACGGTTTTAAGAAAAGGCATTTTGGAAGGATTGGCCTTGCCAGGAAAACTGGCCGATTGTTCAAGCAACAACCCGGCCGAATCAGAAATTTTTATTGTTGAAGGCGACAGCGCCGGCGGCTCGGCGAAGCAAGGTCGCGACAGAAAATTTCAGGCGATTCTGCCTTTGCGCGGCAAAATTTTGAATGTTGAAAAAGCCAGAATTGATAAAATTTTGGCGTTTAAAGAAATCAGGGCTTTAGTTATTGCACTTGGCACGGCCATTGCCGAGGAGTTTGATATTTCCAAATTGCGCTATCATCGGGTTATTATTATGACCGATGCCGATGTTGACGGCGCTCATATTAGGACACTGCTTTTGACTTTGTTCTTCCGCTATTTTCCCGAATTAATAAATCAGGGCCACATTTATATTGCCCAGCCGCCGCTTTATAAAATCTCAAGCGGCAAAAGAGCGGAGTATGTCTATACCGAAGAAGACAAGGAGGAAATTTTAAGGACATTTAAAAAAGATAAAATACTAAACCCTAATATTCAGCGTTATAAGGGCTTGGGCGAAATGAATCCGGGACAATTATGGGAGACCACAATGGACCCGGAAAACAGGTCAATGAAACAGGTTATGGTTGAAGACGCTGAAAAGGCCGACAAGATTTTTGACATTCTGATGGGCGATGAAGTTGCTCCGCGCAAAAGATTTATCCAAACGCACGCCAAGGCGGTTAAAAACCTTGACATTTAATTTATTGTTTGGTACTCTACAACCCTTTTATGAGTTATTTAGAACGGATAAAAAATTATTTTAAGGAAGTCAAAATCGAAATGAGCAAGGTTAATTGGCCGACAAAAAACCAGACTGTTAATTATACTCTGGTGGTTATTGGCGTGTCTGCTATTGTGGCAGCATTTTTGGGCGCCCTTGATTATATTTTTAATTTGGGGTTAAATTTTTTCTTATTTAGATAATATATGGCAAAACAGCAATCACAAGGAAGAAATTGGTATGTGCTTCATACTTATTCCGGTTATGAAGACGCGGTAGTACGCAACCTGAAGCAGAGAATTGAGTCCTTGGATATCCAGGACAAGATTTTTAATGTTTTGGTACCCAAAGAAAAGAAAATTAAAATTAAAAATGGCAAACGGCGAGTTATTGAAGAAAAAATTTATCCGGGTTATGTTTTAGTTGAAATGATCGTTACCGATGATTCCTGGTACGTAGTGCGAAACACTCCTCGTGTCACTGGCTTCATTGGTTCGGGTACAATGCCGATTCCGGTGTCTGAAGAAGAAATGAAAGAACTGCAAAAACGGATGGGCGGCACCGAATCAAAATACAAAATTGAATTTTCGGTTGGCGATCCGATAAAAATCATTGATGGCCCGTTTAAAGATTTTGATGGCAAAGTCAGTGAAATTGATGAAGAGCGCGGCAAAGTTAAAGTTTTAATTTCAATGTTTGGCCGCGAAACGGCAGTAGAGCTTGACTCATTGCAGATTAAGAAGTTATAAAAATTTCATTTTTAGAAATTTATGGTAAAGAAAATAAAAACAATTATAAAGATTCAGATTCCGGCCGGAGCGGCAACAGCGCAGCCCCCGGTTGGTACGGCTTTGGGTCCGCACGGCCTCAATATCGGCGAATTTATAAATAAGTTTAATGCGGCCACCAAAGATATAGCCGGCGATATTATTCCGGTTGTAATTACGGTTTATGAAGACAAAACCTTTGATTTGAAATTTAAAACTTCGCCGGCGGCAGCGCTTCTAAAAAAAGCAGCCGGCATTGAGAAAGGAAGTGGCAGTTCCAAAAAACAGAAGGTAGGAAAAGTCACTATGGTTCAAATTCGAGAAATCGCTGAAAAAAAACTTGTTGATTTAAATGCTAATAATCTAGCCGCAGCGGAAAAAATTGTTATGGGCACCGCCCGCTCAATGGGAATAGAAATTCAGAAGTAAAAAAACAACAAAATTCTTTTCCTCGCCCCGTATACAACTTGTTGTTATACGGGGCTTGCGCGCTCGGTCGCCCAGCGGCGACTCTCGCTGTCCGATGAAAGCATTTTACCCCGCCAAGGCGGGGGCCATGCTAAAATGCTTTCATAAGCTTCGGAAAAGAACTTTGCCGTTTTTTATTTTAAGATGTTTATGCTATTTTAGAAGTATATGAAATACGAACCGGTTATTGGCTTGGAAATACATGTAGAGCTGAAGACGAAAACAAAGATGTTCTGCGCCTGCAAAAATAATCCGGATGAACGCCATCCTAATGTTAATATTTGTCCGATTTGCACTGGTCAACCGGGAACTTTGCCAGTTATTAATCGAGAAGCGGTTAATAGAGTTATCAAAG
>Ga0210019_1003108_pt1 | contig 15509 bp, 13 predicted proteins | sample CryGeyCG2114_020_2_FD_183969 | JGI IMG/M metagenome (GOLD analysis project Ga0210019, IMG submission 183969) | Groundwater microbial communities from aquifer - Crystal Geyser CG11_big_fil_rev_8/21/14_0.20 (SPAdes) (version 2) | ecosystem: Environmental > Aquatic > Deep subsurface > Groundwater ...
TATCAGAATATATCTATATCGTCATGCTTTAAGCTCTTTCAAAAACTATTTACCCAGCACTTTTCATATAGTGCTGTGGTTAACGTTCCGGTGTATAATCCCCGAACTTGTTTTTGAAATCACTTTTAACAGATTTTCAAAGGTCTCCCATAAAAAATAGCAAGCCATAATTGCTTGCAAGCAGCAGCTAATAAGAATATTATTAATTGCTGTTTACAAACTATTATTGACTCTCCCGAAGCCAACAAGTCTGCTAATCTATTAGAAATATTAATGTAAGGTACAACCCCTTCTTTACTGTAGAAAAGCATTGTATCCAGCACTAACTTTTATTAGGTCTTGTTTTAGATACTATAGTATCAAACAAAAGTTAGTGCTGGATGAATCATACAAACAAATTTTCAACTGCTTTAATCCTTCTCTATCATTAGCAAGGCATTTTATCATAACCTAAACAATCTGTCAATACTTTTTTCTATCGGGTAGTATACAATACTTTTTTAGAAAAAGTATTACAAAAAGCGCAAACTGCTCAAAAAACCTAAAAATCAGTTTGTTTATAAGTTTTCGGATTCGAACACTAAGAAGTGGTCTCGCTCGGAGATATTAACATTCTCCTCGTTCAACTTGACGAATCCTCGTTCCTATTAGAACTACTTAAAATAAACTGATTTTCTATACGGTTTTTTTACGATGTTTGCATAGAAAATATGAATGACACTTAAATTCGAAATCTTGCAAAATAGTGCTCAAGAAAAATGCAACCTCTCAAAAAAGCGCTTGGGAAATTCGAGAGTTTCAAACGGTTTCGATTCTTATCGAAACGAAAATCTGCTCAACCCGAGCTAACATCACGATAGTAGATGAGGACGAGGGCGATCCTATTTAGGATCGTTCAGATTTGGAAGTTTAAAGGCTAGGATAATTTCTAACTTTTTTGAGTAAGTTGCGAGCTTTTGGGTACCTTTTGTCGATACAAAAGGTATAAATAGATTTGGTTACTTTTAAAAAGTACGAATAAAGTACGTTATATCGTACAAAAGACTGCCACATTACGTTCAAATTATATTTACCGATTGACAAACAACCATAAAGATGATATAATGATGATAATTAAAAAGGTGTATTTATGATTAAAATTCCATTAGAAAACATTATTCCTCTATCCGATGCAAGAACTAATTTTTCTAAGATTATCGAAGAGGCTGTTGGTGAAAATGCTTACCTAATAACCAAAGGTGGAAAACCTGCGGTTATTATAGCTAGTGCTGAAGCTGTGGAGCACTTAGTAGGTAGCGATAAAATATTGGCAGTTGAAGAAAAAAAAGCGGGACCAGCAGACGGTAATACTGATGATAATATTACCCAGATAGGCGAAGCTGAATTACCGCCAAACTCAGACGGTATATCAGAAATTGAAAATAAACCAACCATAGAAACACCAACCATAGAAGAACTAGAAAAAACAAAAGTCAAGAGTATAGGTAAGGACGGCGGAACAATTAAAAATCTTTCTCCAGAAGAATTATTTAATGTAGGTACAAAAAAAGGCGGAGAAACTGATCCTGGGAAAACGATTGAAGATGAATTAAAAAACCTAAAACCAGCCGAAGAAAAGATACAAAATCCAGATAAAAATCAGGAAGAAACTAATAGTATACCATCTGAAAAATTAACACCAACTCCCGAAGAAATAGCACCAGAACCTGAAGAATCAACACCAACCTCTGAACAATCAGCATCACCCGATATAAATATTCCAAAAGATATACCTTCAGAAAATACAGAAACCCCTACTAAAAATACCCAAGAAGAAAACCCGGTAAATAATACAGAAAATTCAAATAATAGTGCGCCAGAAGATTCAACTTCCAAGCTTAACGGAATAGATTTAGACGCCTTAAGAAGAAAAAAAGAAGAGGAAGAAAACCCGCCAAGACCAGAAGAAACTCCTATTATACGACAAGATTCTTACTTTTACTCGGGAGGAAATGAAAAAGGTAAAAATAAAGAAAGCGACTTTGGACTCTAGAAAAATCTATTTTTAAAAACCGGCCTTTAGGCCGGTTTTTAAAAATGCCAGAAGCCGCCACTTTTCTCTTCTTCTTTTAGTTTTTGAAATAGCTCTTTTTGGGAACCGTTTAATCCAGTTGGGGTAATAACCTTTACTTTCACAAACATATCTCCATAACCTTGACCTTGTAAATGTTTAATCCCTTTATTTGGAATCTTAAATACTTTACCGGATTGGGTTCCTGCCGAAATCTTTAAATCTATTTTCCCATCTAATGTTTCTAGCCTTAAAACAGTACCTAAGGCAGCATCAGCAAAGCTAATTTCTTCTTGTTTAATAAGATTATCACCCTCTCTTATAAATTGATTATCGGGTTTTATTACAATATTAATAAATAAATCACCGGGGATACCGCCCTTAGGAGCAGCCTCTCCTTCACCAGAAAGCCTTATTGTAGATCCATTATCAACACCAGCAGGTATTTTAATTTTAATTTTTTTGGATTTTCTAACTCGGCCATCACCTCCGCAATTACTGCATACTTTTTCAGGATATTCACCTGATCCCTGACATTTTGGACATACGGTAACTTGACTAATTTGGCCTAAAATTGTTCTTCTGGTTGTCTGAACCTGACCAGATCCTCCACATTTAGAACATTTTATAATCTTAGTTCCTTTAGCAGCTCCAGTTCCTTTGCATTCATCACAAATATCTTTTTTAAAAACATCGATTGTTTTTTCAACTCCAAACGCGGCTTCCTTTAAGGTTATTTCTATGGCAACTTGAAGATCAGAACCCCTTTGCGGACCCCTTTGTCTCCCCGCACCTCCAGTAAAAAAAGAATCGAATATATCAGAGAACCCGCCACCATTAAACATTTCGGAAAAATCAAAACCTGCTCCTGACCCGCCTTGTCCGGAAAAATCAAACCCTCCGAATCCTTGACCTTCAGATCCCTGATTAAAAGCATGCCCAAATTGATCATATTGAGCCCTTTTCTGGGAATCTGACAAAACCTGATAAGCCTCATTTGCTTCTTTAAATTTTGTATCATCACCGCCACCCTTATCTGGATGATGTTGCTGCGCAAGTTTCCTATACGCTTTCTTGATTTCATTATCAGAAGCATTTTTGGAAACTCCTAAAATTTCGTAATAGTCTCTTTTATTTACTGCCATTATTCCTTCTTAAATAAGTATTATTGTTTTATCTTACTATTTACTGAACCGGCAATAATCCCTAAAGAAAAACCGATAAATGCCGACCAAAAAACATTATAGACTGAAGTTAAAACTTGAATTATATTCCCGTATATCAATCCCATTGTCAACCCTATCAATCCAGATCCGATTATTTTTAAAGCGTTTATGCCTAATTTAAATCTATCATCTTCATCATGTAATTTAGTCGACCAATCTGTATCACTCCCTATTATTGCTCCTATGATTAAACCGACTAAAATTCCTGAAAATGGCAGAAATGCTACTTTTTTAAACACGGATATATTCTGAAGATATAAAAATATTCTTCCGCCAAAATAAGAAAAAGAAATGGCGTAAAGAAATACTCTTATTAATCCGTAGGCCTTCCCCTGTAAAGTTTCACCTAAATATCCTTCAAGATCAAAATTGAAATCAGCACCCATTAATGCCCCGATAAGACCTCCCCAAAACATAACAGGATATAGAATAGCAATATTAAAGGACTTGTCTTTACTTAAAAACCACAAAACAAACCCTAAAACCGCGCCTATCAATAAACCTATAAATGCAGTAATCAATAATCGCGTAATCGCCGAAAGAAAACTATTTACGACTGGTTTTTCTTCTTGTTTATTTTCTTCGTGATGATTTTTATTAGATTCTTTGCCTTTTTTGGTTTCATCAAGCCCTTGATCGTATTCGGTTCTTTTCTTTTCATCAGTTAAAATCTTATAAGCTTCATTAACCTCTTTAAATAATTCTTGCGTATCTGAGTCTGAATTTACATCAGGATGATACTTACGAACAAGTTCTTTATATCTTACCCGTATTTCATCGATAGTAGAATCTTCTGGAATTCCTAAGATATTGTAGTATTTTTTCATAATGATTTAATTATATTAGAAAAACTATAATAAAGGAAAGGCGCTTAAAGGCGCCTTTTTTTATTTCTTAGGCTCTTCTTTGGAATCATCTTCCTTTACTTCTTCATACTGACCTTCAGTTGTACCATCTTTTTGTTCATCTTTTTTATCGCCTTGTTGACCCTGATTGGCCTGACCTTCATACATTGCGGCACCAACTTTTTGGATAGCGCTATTTAAATCATTGATAGCTTTTTTGATTGCTTCTGTGTCGTCACCATCCTTAATTTTCTTAAGCTCGGCAATTTTATTTTCAACCTGTTTCTTATCATCTGTATTAGCTTTATCACCGGCTTCTTTAACGGTTTTTTCAGCTATGTAGGTAGCATTATCAGCTTGGTTTTTAACTTCGATCAGATCTTTTTTCTTTTTATCTTCTTCGGCATGCAATTCGGCTTCTTTTCTTAATTTTTCAACCTCTTCATCTGATAAGCCTGAAGCTCCCTGAATAGTGATTTTCTGCTCGCGGTTGGTGGCTTTATCTTTGGCTGAAACATGAAAAATACCATTTGCATCAATATCAAATGTTACCTCAACCTGCGGAATACCGCGAGGTGCAGGAGGAATACCATCTAGTGTAAATCTTCCCAAAGATTTATTATCAGCTGACATCTCCCGTTCACCTTGAAGAACATGAATTTCTACTGATGTTTGGTTGTCAGTAGCGGTAGAAAAAATCTGTGATTTAGAAGTCGGGACAGTAGTATTTCTTTCAATTAACGGGGTTCTAACACCGCCTAAGGTTTCGATACCCAAAGTTAAAGGAGTAACGTCTAAAAGCAGAACATCTTTTACTTCACCGCCCAAGACACCTCCTTGAATAGCAGCACCGATAGCTACTACTTCATCAGGGTTAACACCCTTTAGGGGTTCTTTGCCAAATATTTCCTTAACTTTTTCCTGAACTTTTGGCATTCTGGTCATTCCGCCAACTAATATAACTTCATTAATATCTTTTGCTTCCAGACCAGCATCTTTTATCGCTTTTTTACATGGCTCTTCTGTTCTTTTGATTAAATCTTCTGTAAGTTGCTCAAGCTTAGCCCTTGTTAAAGTTATATTTAAGTGCTTTGCTCCTGCAGAATCAGCAGTTATAAATGGCAAATTGATATCTGTTTCCATCACGGTTGATAATTCACACTTTGCTTTTTCAGCTGATTCTTTAAGCCTTTGTAGGGCAAGTTTATCTTCCTTTAAGTCGATACCTTCCTGGTTTTTGAATTCTTCAATTAACCAATGCATTATTACTTGATCAAAATCATCTCCACCAAGACGGGTATCGCCATTTGTTGACTTAACTTCAAATACTCCATCGCCTAACTCTAGAACAGAAATATCAAAGGTACCTCCGCCTAAATCAAAAACTGCGATTTTTTCGTCTTTTTTCTTGTCTAATCCATAAGCTAAAGCAGCAGCAGTTGGTTCATTGATAATTCTTTTGACTTCAAAGCCGGCTATTTTACCAGCATCTTTGGTTGCTTGTCTTTGCGAATCATTAAAATATGCAGGGACAGTTATAACTGCTTCGGTTACAGGTCCGCCTAAATAAGCTTCAGCATCTGCTTTTAGTTTTTGTAAAACCATTGCAGAAATTTCTGGAGGGCTATAGCTTTTATCTTGAAGTTTAACTTTTACATCACCATTTGAGCCTTCTTCGGTATGGTAAGAAAGAGTTTTTAACTCATCTTTAATCTCTGAGTATTTTCTACCTATTAACCTTTTAGCTGAATAAACTGTATTATCAGGATTTGTAACGGCCTGTCTTTTTGCAAGTAAGCCCACAAGTCTTTCTCCTTTTTTTGTTACGGCAACAACTGAGGGAGTTGTTCTCTGACCCTCAATATTAGCAATTACAGACGGCTCTCCACCTTCCATAACTGCCATACATGAATTAGTGGTACCTAAATCAATGCCTATGATTTTTCCCATATTTTTTCTCCTTATAATAAATTTATTTTTTACAAACTTTTACTTTAACTGGTATTAAAACTTTACCTTTTAATATATAGCCTGACTCTAATTCTTCGATAACTTCATCTTCTTTGTGGCCGTCAGAATTTCCAAAGCAAACAGCTTCGCAAAGATTAGGATCAAATTCTTTACCGACAATATTTATTCTTTCTAAACCTTCGTTTTTTAAAACATCTTCTAACTGCTTTTCTATTTGCTTTATTCCGGAGACCCAATCATTATCCTTAATTTCTTCCGGCGCATGAGTTGATGCTCTTCTGAAGTTTTCCAAAACCGGGATTATTCTTGATATCAAATCAGCATTAGCGAATACAGTTAAATCAGTCATATCAGTTTCGATCCTTTTTTTAAGATTAATGTAATCTGCCTGCGCTCTTTTCCAGCCATCTAAATATTCGTCTGATTTTTTCTTTACTGACTCTAATTCATCTACTAGTTTGTTCAAATCATCCTTTATGGCTTCCTTTTTAGAATGCGCTTCTCCTTTATCTTTTTTTGGTTTATCTTCCTGATTTTTCATTTTATTTACCTCCCATTTCATTTAGTGATGTTGTCATAAAATCCAATAATAAAAGGTTTTTTTCATAACTCATTCTCGTCGGACCTAAAAGACCTAAAAAACCTTCTATTCCTTGATTGTTATATGGGGATACAATCATTGAACAGCCCGCTTTTCGAAGATAGGGGTTTTCTCTACCTATATATATTACTTCCTGTTCAATTTTTGGAAGCTCCATGATAAATTCATTTAAATGATCGAGAAGATCGGCAAACCCTAAAAGCATAAACCTATCTTCAAATTCTGGCTGCCTGAATATATTAGTAATACCGTGATAATAAACATGGGAAGTTGAAAGAGTAGCTAGGGCTCCGCAATATGTCATTTCAGATAATAGGTGGGCTGCCATTTTTACGGCTTTTTCCATATCAGAAAATGATGATAATGCTTTTTTTAGAGATTCTTTTTCTCTTCTTGAAAGCTGTACTACATTATATTTTGTGTAGTTTACAAACCAACGATATCCTTTATCGGTAGGGATTCTACCTGCAGAAGTATGAGGCTAATATATATGACCCTCTTTTTCCAAATAACCCATTTCCGAACGGATCGTTGCCGGACTAACATCTAAATCGTATTTATTAACAATCGTCAAAGAACCTATAGGTTCAGAAGTTTCGACATATTCCCTTATAATGATGTCTAAAATTCTTATTTGACGATCATTCATAATATTTAGCTTTTTTGCAACATTAGCACTCTCATTGTTAGAGTGCTAATAAAATTCTAACAAACAGAAAAAGACCTGTCAATACTCGAATTTATAAAAAATAAAAAAGCAACTTTGCTGCTTGGGGTTGTGTTGTAATTATAAAAATGATTTTTGTTTTTAAAAGAGGTTTTAAATTAGTTTTTTGCTTCCTGATGTTTTTTGATTAATTTTTCTATGGCTTGTTGACTTTTGCAATCGAATTTTTTTATAGAAAGAATTCTTACTTCAATACGACCATCGGGAATCTTGATTTGTACTATGTCACCGGCTTTTTTGCCTAAAATTCTTTGCGCGATTGGAGTATCTGGCGACATGACAAAGTCTATATTATTACATTCTGGATATTCGTTTTTTTGGAATAAATAGGCGTCCCAATAACCTAAAATGGCAGTCTTTTCAACTTCTTTATTCTCTACATATAACAACTCGGCTACTGTACCAACGGAAACTTTTGAGGGTTCAATGTTCATGTCATCTATAAAACGCGCGCTGGCTAAATCAGAAAAAACACGATTAATTGTTTCTATAAACTAGTATCACTCCTCTATGATAAATATAATTTTAATGAGCGGGGCAGGATATGCAGATGCAATATCATACATAAATACCAGAATGTACATATGTTAGATATTTTAAGCGAAATTGTCAACTCTTATTTAATATTGACTTAACTTAAGCCGAGCAAACGACTATCTTTTTAATATACTTAGAAAGGCTTCTTGGGGAATATCTATTTTCCCAAAACGTTTCATTCTTTTCTTACCTTTTTTTTGCTTTTCAAGAAGCTTTCTTTTTCTAGTAACATCCCCCCCGTATAATTTAGCAGTTACATCTTTTCTAAGAGGTGGGACATCTTCTCTAGCCAATACTTTAGAACCAATTGCTGCCTGAAGAGAAACTTCAAACAATTGACGTGGAATTGTTTCCTTGAGTTTTTTTACAACTCCTCGCCCAATATAGAGAGATTTTTCCCTTGGAATAATAACAGCAAGGGGTGGGATTACATCACCTGCAATCAAAATATCTAATTTTACCAAATCAGCTTTTTTAAAATCTGTGAATTCATAATTTAAAGAAGCATAACCGGAACTAACACTTTTAAGTTCATCATAAAAATCAACAATAATTTCTGAAAGTGGTATTTCATAAATTATTAAGGCTGTTTTAGAATCTATATAATCTAATGCTTTATAATCTCCTCTTCGGCTTTGGACTAATTCCATAACCGGACCCATATGATTAGAGGGCGTTATAATTTCCAATTTAACTATTGGCTCTTGAATTTCCTGAAAAGTTCCGGGGGTTGGCATTTCATTGGCACTGTTGATAATATATTCACTACCATCTTGCATAATTATTTTATAGGAAACAGACGGAGTTGTTATAATAAGATCTTGATTAAATTCCCTCTCTAATCTTTCTCTTATAATATCCAAATGCAAAAGACCTAAAAACCCAACACGAAAACCAGATCCTAAAGCTGGGGAGGTTTCAGGCTCGAATGTTAATGATGCATCATTTAGTTTAAGTTTTTCTAAAGCTTCTCGTAACTCATTGGGCTCACCAGAAGTTGAATATAAAGATGCATAAACAAAAGGCTTTATTTGCTTATAACCAGGTAGAGCTTCCTTAGACATTTTTTCATCATCATTTAAGACCGTAATCGTGTCACCAACCTTTGCTTCGGAAACATCTTTAAGGCCAGTAACAAGATATCCTATTTCTCCTTCTTCAATTTTTCCAGTTGAAATAAAATCAGGATTTAAATATCCTACTTCTAATGCTTCGGCAGCTTTGCCTGTAGCCATAAAGCATATCTTGTCTCCTTTTTTTATTTGCCCACTTTTAACTCTGATAAAGGTTACAACACCTTTATAGTTATTAAAATTAGAATCAAAAATAAGAGCTTTTACTTGCTTTTCTGATGACTGAGGAGCCGGCACTTTTTCAATAATTTTATCTAATATTTGAGTTATGCCCTTTCCTTCCTTAGCTGAAGCTAATAAAATTTCATCTTTTGATATATTAAGAAGATTTATTATTTCTTGACTTACTCTATCAACTTCCGCTCCAGGCAAATCCACTTTGTTTATTACCGGAATTATTTCAAGACTTTGATCGGATGCTAAATATAAATTCGTTAAGGTTTGAGCTTGTATCCCCTGAGTACCATCAACAACTAAAATAGCGCCTTCCACTGCTGCAAGAGAACGGGAAACTTCATAGGTAAAATCCACATGACCTGGGGTATCGATAAGATTTAACTCATAACCTTTCCAGTTCATTCTTGCTGGTGCAAGCTTTATTGTAATACCGCGCTCCCTCTCCAAATCCATTCGGTCTAATGTCTGTTCTTTAATTTTATCCTTGGGAAGCGTGTTCGTGATTTCCAAAAATCTATCAGCTAAAGTTGATTTACCATGATCAATATGCGCAATAATTGCAAAATTTCGAATTTTATCTTTATCCATAGAGATACATTATATTAGATTTATTAATAATAAAAAAGTGTATAAACAACGACCTAGATTCAACAATAATAATTAATTTTTCGATTCGTCAGAATCTGATTGCAAATAAGAAGGAGTGCGCTTGAAGATATTTTTAAAACCCTTAATTTCATCACAGCCAAGGATATAAGCAAGGAAAAAGTAAACACCTGCACCAGCAAAAATTACGAACAAGGTCTGGACAGTAAAACCCAACACAGGATGGATTGGGTTGATAATAGGACTAATCACATATTTTAAACCCTGGATGCTAATTGCCATAGCCGCTGAGGCAATAATTATTTTGCTTAGTGAATTGATAATTTTTCCATCGTTCAATCCGCCTAACCTTTTATGAAGAGCAATAAGTAATATTAACATGTTGACAAAGCTTGCAATTGTAAAGGCAGCAGCTAAACCTACAACTGCAAAGGTTATACCATTCTTAGGATCAGCTACATATTGATCGAAAAATTTTGGCAGTGTTATGCTGCCAATAATATTAACTAAAACCGCAGAAAGTGCAGCATAAAAAGGAGTTTTAGTATCTTTTAAAGCATAAAATGCTCTAACCAAAATAAGAATTGATGCCTGAGCAAAAAGACTCAAAGCAAAAACTCCCAAAATAGCTGCAGTTAATTTTGTATCAGTGAATTTAAAAAAGCCATAGCCTAATAGCAACCTTACAATTTGACCCCTAAGAAGGATTAATCCTAAAGAAGCAGGAATTGCAAAGAATAGAATTTGCCTAAAAGAGGTAGATAGTTCATTTATAAATTCCTCTGTTTTATTCAAAGAAGCATAATCAGCTAAAAGAGGGAAAACAACTGTAGCAAACGATAAACCAAATACAACGACAACAAAAGCCTGTATATCATTGGCATACATCAAGTATGTAATTGATCCTCCACCAATTAAAGAGCCAACAATAGTAATAATAAATAAATTTGCTTGGCTGGCAAGAAGACCTCCAATTCTAGGAGGAGCTAATTTTAACATTTGCCTCAGAGATTGATCAGTGGCATTGAAAACAAATTTATATCTATAGCCTGTTTTTAAAACTGGGACAAGTTGGATTAATAAATGTAAAAAAGCACCAATAAGAACACCGTAAGCCAATCCGAATATACCATATTTAGGAGCTAAAAAAATAGCGCCAAAGATGATGCCTAAATTATAAAAGATAGGGGCCAAAGCATATGCTACAAATTTTTTGAATGAATTCAAGACACCACCAATAACACTTGATAAACCCATTAGTATGGGCTGTAAGAGCATTATTTGAATTAGCTTAGCAGTTAATTCTTTCTCTTCAGGTGAAAATCCTGGAGTTAAGCCGTGGATCAAAAAAGGAACCATAAAGAATAATATAATAGAAAAAATACTTGTAGCTATAATAGTAAAATTTATTATATTATTTGCAAACTTAAAGGCGTCTTCTTTGCCTTTGTTATTCAAATGGTCAATAAAAAAAGTAATAAATATAGAAGATAAAACGCCTAAAACTACCAAATTATATATCAAATCAGGGAACCTAAAAGCTGAAAAATAAATTTTTAAAAGATCAGACTTAAAGTGCAAGTTAAAAACAATATCTTTCCCCAAACCCAAAACATTACTACCAATAGCAGCAATCATAAGAATTAGCGTTGCCCTATTTTTCGAAAATTCTTTCATTAAAATAATTATATCATAAAGAAGCAGCCTATAGGCTGCTTCTTTGATTCTAAATAGTCTCTTTTAAGATTGTGCTTCGTCTGGTTTGAATTCTGGTTTTTCCGGCTGAGGTATTTTTTTATCTTCTTGAACTTCTTTTTCTTTTACTTCAATATCCTCGGATTGCTTCTTACTAACCTTTTGTTTCCCAAAAATCTTTTCAAATTCTTCACTTTCTATAGTTTCTTCGGTAATTAATTTGTTTGCTATATCTTCAAGTTTTTGTTTATTATCATCAATAACTTTTCTAGCTGTTTGATGCGCTTCATTTATTATTCTTGCAAATTCTTCGTCAATTTCAGATGCGATCTTTTCGCTATAATTTTTATGCTCGCCTAATTCGCGACCGAGAAAAACTAATTCTTCTTTATGACCAAAGGTTAATGGCCCTAATTTTTCACTCATGCCAAATTCTGTAACCATTCTTCTTGCTAATTTAGTCGCTCTTCTTAAATCATTTTCAGCGCCGGTTGTTATTTCGTGAAATTTTTCTTCTTCAGCGCTTCGCCCGCCCAACATCATGGCTAAATCATCCATAAATTTTGAGCGAGAATATAAGTGTTGATCTTCTGCGGGTAAATTCCAAGTATATCCTGCGGCCATACCACGCGATACAATTGATACCTTATGAACCGGATCGCAATTTGGCAACATTTTTGCAACTAATGCATGACCTGCTTCATGATAAGCGGTTATTATTTTCTCTTTATCAGAAAGAAGTCTTGATTTCCTTTCAGGTCCTAATACCACTTTTTCAATAGCGCTTGTTAATTCGTCTGTGGTAATATGTTTTTTGCTACGCCTTGCCGTTAATATTGCTGCTTCGTTAACAAGGTTTGCAAGATCTGCTCCAGAAAATCCAGGGGTTCTTTGGGCTATTTTTTTCAAGTCCACATCAGATACCAGCGGCTTATTTTTAGAATGAACTTCTAAGATTGCTTCTCTATCTTTAAGGTCTGGCGATTCTAAAACAACTCTTCTATCAAATCTTCCCGGCCTTAAAAGGGCTGGATCAAGCACATCCGGTCTGTTTGTTGCCGCAATAATGATAATATTTGTATCCGTATCAAAACCGTCCATTTCAACTAATATCTGATTCAAGGTTTGTTCTCTTTCGTCATGAGAACCGCCTAAACCAGCACCTCGTTGTCTTCCCACTGCATCAATCTCATCGATAAATACTATACATGGCGCATTTCTTTTAGCTTTTTGGAACAAGTCCCTAACCCTAGATGCCCCAACGCCAACAAACATTTCTACAAATTCAGAACCAGATATAGAAAAGAATGGTACGCCTGCTTCACCTGCTACTGCCTTAGCTATTAAAGTTTTACCTGTACCCGGAGGCCCTACCATCAAAACACCCGTTGGTATCTTTGCACCAATAGATGTAAACTTAAGCGGGTTTTTTAAAAAGTCAACAATCTCAAATAATTCTTCTTTTGCTTCTGCTGCGCCTGCGACATCTTTAAAAGTAATTTTCTTCTTATCCTGTCCAAATAATCTAGCCTTTGATTTACCAAACGACAGGGCTTGGTTAGATCCAGACTGAGCCTGCTTCATTATAAAATAGAAAAATCCGACTATCAGTAAAAAAGGAAGAACTGTAGAAATAATCCCGAGGAGGAATGTTCTGTCCTCAGGCGGTTTATAATCAATTCTAACTTTACTTGGATCAATCCCATAATCCTTAACTAAAGATTCATTTGGATTTTTATTACTCGCTTGCTTCTCACCATTTTTTAAAACAATATTTAACTTTGTTCCTTCTTCAGTAATATTTTCTATTTTGCCATCTTTCACTTCTTGTATTACTTCACTTAAATCTACTTTTTTAGGCTCTGGCTGCTGCGGATTAAAAAAAGTATAAGCTGTTGCTAAAAGTAAAATAATAAGAATGAAGTATATAAAGTTTTGTGATATCTTTTTCAATTTTCCTCCTGAGGCTTCGGAATATATATTCTTTGCCGAAGCCAAAGCCCGCCAAAAACTGTAAGTGAGGGCGGGCACGATATTAAGTTATTATTTTAAACACTTAGTTTATTAAAATCAATGGCTAAAAATTTCTTAGTTGTTTTAGTAGCGACCGCTAGATTACCCTGACGTATTCCTAATGCTCCTAATATCTTATCATTTTTATCTACTATTATGGGAATTAAATTTCTTAATCTTTTAGGTATTTTAAGATCAACAAATAAATCCTGAACTTTTTTTGTTCCGTTAAAGCCAAGCGGCACAAATCTATCACCAGGCATGAATGATCTTATAAAAATAGGCAATTCTATTTTCTGAAAATCGTAATTAAAAAAGTTGGCGCTGATTTTTTGTTTTTTTGATAATTTAATAAATAAATCGGCTTCTTTGATAACATTTTTGCCTATTCTAAGTTTCCGTTTTTTGATCTTGGTCTTAGGTAAAGTGTCTTTAAATAATATCAAATCATCATAATCGATTAATAATATCAATTTGCCAGGAAGAATCATCATTTTCCCAACCTCTGAAGATTCTATCAAATTCAAAGAATCATGAATATTTTTACTGGATATATTTTTAAAACTGCCTGAGACCTGCCTAAAGCCTTCTTTTAGAATAAGTGCTTTTAGGCTATAGTCAATTTTTCTAAAAATATTTCTATCTAGAATAACTGCTCCGAGCAATTTCTTTTTTTCAATTTTTTTGTATAGTTTAAATATTTTAGACTCAGTTTCTTTTATCAGTCGTCTTAACAAAATAGACTTTGCAAAAACTTTGTATTTAAAATTTTTATCTTCTTTTTCAAAACTAGGTATAAGTTTATGTCTCAAATAATTTCTACGGATTCGCAAATCATAATTTGATTTATCCAAACGAAATTTTAGGTTATGCTCTTTTTGATATCTCTCTATATCTTTTCGCCAGAAATTTAACATTGGCCTAACAACCAAAATTTCATATTTATTTATAATACGCCTGGTTATAAAATCCATCCCAGATAGACCTTGGGATTTTGCACCTCTTATAAAATTTAATAAAACTGTTTCAATCTGATCATCAGCATGATGAGCCGTAATTATTTTGTTGATATTATTTTTTTTGGCAATAGAATTAAAAAATTTATACCTTTCTTCTCGAGCTATTTCTTCTAAATTTCCTTTTCTCTTTTCAGAAATTTTTTTTATATTAACTTTTTTTGTCTCAAATCTATAACCATGTTTAATTGCTATTTCCTGTACGAATTTTTGGTCTAAATCAGCATCTTTGCCCCTAAGACCGTGATTAAGATGGGCAATTATAATTGAAAATTGATATTTCTGTTTTAAATTATGCAAGATATCTAATAAAACTATCGAATCAATCCCGCCGGAAATTGCTAAAATTATCTTTTCTTTTTTATCAAAAAGCTTACGTTTTATAATATTTTGCTGAACTTTATTAATTAAATCCATCATTATTATTCTAACATTTACTAAATCCCTATCATAGAAAAACATAACTAAATCAGCCTTTTTTAAAAGGGGCTAATAAATTATTGATTAAATTAAACTACTTTCCAAACACTCTTTTAAACTGTCCGCCCACAAAATCCCTAACCTTGCCTACCCATGAGAAGGTGTCTTCCATGGTTTTAAGGATTAGATTAAGAATAGATTCTTCTTTTTCCTGAGTCAGCATAGTATAGTCTTGAGATTTGGTTTCATTATCTCTTCTGTCTTTGGAGACTAGACGGAAGTGATAGGCGGTACCGGGTTCCAGGTCACTAATGATGATAGTATGGGATACATTGTAGGAAGGATCTACAGGAGTCTTCTTGTCATATTTGCCCGGAGTTACACCTGAGGAGTATTCTAACTGGGAAGTGGACTCCTTATCTGTAATCCAGGTTATGATAACACCCCTCTTAGTCTGATCCCCTCCTTGAAGAGGTGAGAGCTTAACTTCAG
>Ga0210019_1003116_pt1 | contig 15465 bp, 14 predicted proteins | sample CryGeyCG2114_020_2_FD_183969 | JGI IMG/M metagenome (GOLD analysis project Ga0210019, IMG submission 183969) | Groundwater microbial communities from aquifer - Crystal Geyser CG11_big_fil_rev_8/21/14_0.20 (SPAdes) (version 2) | ecosystem: Environmental > Aquatic > Deep subsurface > Groundwater ...
TTGATGAGTCCGGAAGGCGAGATTGGAAAGAAATTCTGGGATAAGATCTACGCCCAGGCTTATGAGAAATATGGCGTCACTGACATTCCCGTTGAGACATTCAACAAAGTCTGGATTGTTCCGTAAGAGACATCCGTGTATGAAAGTCCTTCCACGAATACTGTGTTTGTGGCTGAGAGTAAGTTGGATGTGATGCTGGAAGAGGATTATTTGGGGAACGGGGAACGGGGGATGGTGGATAAAAACAACCCATCCACCAACCACCAATCCCCAACCGCCGACATCAAATCGATCATCCGCGAAATCATCCTTCCTGAAATCAAACGCGAGGTCAACGAAGGCCAAAGCTTTGCCCCGCTTCGCCAAATCATGCATTCTTTGATTCTGGCCAGTTGGTATAAAAGCGCTCTCAAAGACAGCATCCTCACTCAAGCGTTTGCCAATCAAGAGAAGACGCAAGGAACGCAAGTTGCGGATTCGAACGCCAAGCAAAAAATCTACGAGCAATACGTTCAAGCCTTCCGTCAAGGCGCGTATGATGTTTTAAGAGAAGAATACGATCCTGCGACGAATGATCTGGTCGCTAAAAAATATTTCTCTGGTGGAATTCTTCCTGGACAAGTCAGATTCAACAGAACTTCGCTGGTTCCAGCTGTTGTTCTAGAAGCTGGGCAAAATGGTGATTTGGCTATGGTGTCGACGGATTTGGCGATGCTGACAGAGGAAGAAAAAGAATTTTTGCAACAATTGCAAGCTGGCATTTTAGAATTCACATCTGAGAATTTTAAAAAAGCTCAAGCATTGCAACAGAAACTCCTAGAGGAAGTCAAAAAGGCAGAAGAAAAAGAAGAGGAAGCAGATGCAAGATTATGGAAAGCAAAAAAATTAACCAATAAACGCATCTGGATTATTTTATTGATCATTTTTGCCCACTTGCCTCAAATCCACGCCGCGCCATCAAATGATTTACCTTTAATTCATCAGCAAAAGGGCGGGATTGATTTGGAAAAGGTGAATGTCGGGCGGTCGAATGGCGCAGAGAGTTCAATCAAGATCAATTTTGTTAATGATCCGGCGATGATGGAACAATTACGAAATTCGACCGGATTACGTGTGATCATCGGTGATATTGTGCCGATGAAAATGCCGATGCTCAATCATTTGCTGGGACTGAATGCGGATGGTTCGGACAACAAATCCGCTGACAGCAACGAGAATTTTCAGGAAGTGGCGGCGTTGAAAGAAGAATAAATTTAAAGGAATGGATTCCCGCTTTCGCGGGAATGACAAGTGGGTTTAACCGGCTTGTTCGAGTATTTGGACAAGCCGGTTTTTATTGGACAGAATTTGACATGATGTAGTGTGTATTATATACTTCACATGGAATTTGAAAAAGGAGCTGTTTATGCAAGCCAATGTCCGCGTTAACTTTATACTTTCTGAACATCTTTATAATGCCTTTAAAAATTTGATTCCGAAACGCCAGCGCAGTCAAGTGGTCAACCTTTTGATTCAGCAGGAAATTCAGCGGCGAGAAAATAAACTTTATGAAATTGCAAAATCCATTGAGGAAGATGTGGTTTTAAAAGAAGAGATGGATGAGTGGGGAATTGCATCTCAAGATGGACTGGATAAGGTTTAATGAACGAAATTCTAAGAGGTCAGGTTTATTGGGTCAATTTGAATCCGACGCAAGGGGCTGAAATTAAAAAGATCCGTCCATGCGTCGTCATCAGCATTGATCCTGTTAACAAAGCCAGACATACAGTTGTTGTCATTCCCATTTCTTCATCGGCTCAGGTGCGTCTTCCGATGACAATTCCCGTCATGTGCGGCGATCAAAAATCCGCAGTCGTGATTGATCAAATTCGTACCGTTGACAAATCACGTTTGCAAGATAAGGTTTGTGAATTATCTTCCAAAGAAATGCTGGCCGTTGAACGGGCTTTGCAAATTGTTTTGGGTTTATCGAAGCTGTGACAAAAAAATAATTTTGTTCCGAACGATCTTCAATCATGTCTCCGTCTCTTTTTGAAAAAGTTAAAAGTTATTTGAAACCCCACGAGCTCAGCTCGATCATTTGGGAATCGTTCTCTCATCGGGAGATCGCCAGGTTGATGGCGTCTGAAGGCGTTGTTTATCCCGGTGTGCGCATTGAATCTGTTCCCCATGAGGAGTTGGCTGCGGGATGGGCCGAGGATGCTTTGAAGGATAGCCATGTTTTTGCCGGCCTGGCCAGGGCGCTTGATAAGATTCATGACGGTGATATTGAGAACGTGCGGCTTTTGAGCGTTGGTGATGTTGAGCGTCTCATCGCGTCGGTTCCTGAAATTTGCAATCGGCGAAAAATCGGCGGGCTGATCTGGGCGGTGATCCGGGATGAACGTTCTGAAATCACATGTCTGGCAAGGCCGTTTCTGGATGCGTTTTATCGTTTTCTCGACAAGCAGGAGGAAACGCTGACTGAGATGGATCATTTTTTCACTCATCTGGAAAAGGGGCGGCTGAATCAAAAAGACACGCAAAAAATTAAACAGATTCTTTTAAACTTGATGAAGGAGAATCAAGGATTCAAGAAGGCCTTTGCGGACGACAAGAAGATCCATGAGAAATTGACCCGGCAGCTGGATGAACTGAAACGAAACCTCCGGATACGGGAATCGGAGACGACTTCGTTGAAAAATGATTTGGCCCGGCTGCGCAGGGAATCGGATCGCAAAGACCAGCAGATATCCGGTTTTGAGCAGAAGTTAAAATCAGCGTCCACGGGTAAAAAAAACGAGATGCTGCGGCATCTGCATGATCTGGAGCGCAATGAGCGCAAACTGCAGCACGAAACCACTCATCTGGGCAATCAGCTGATGCAGGCCCGGGACAACATTCAGGCCAAAGACCGTCTTTTGCAGGAGCTTCAGGGAAATATTAACCAGCTGAATTTTAAAAACGAACAGTTGCAAAAAGAATCTCAGCGGCTTTCAGCATCGAAGAATTCCGTTGATATTCAACCGATTCCTCGGGAGAAGGCGGTCATCTTGCCCAAAGAGCGTGGACGGCGGCTTGGGGTTTTCGTCGACATCCGCAGCCTGTGGCAGGCATCGCGCCTCTTGCAGCGCAAGGTTGATTTTGAAAAACTTCTGGATTTCATCGTGCTTGACCGTCATCTTGTCAAAGCCGTGGCGTATGTTCTGACGGCTCCGGAAAGCGACTATAGCCGTTTTATTGGCATGCTTGAGCAAAAAGGTTTTCAGGTCCGCGTACGGCCGCTGACCCGTTTTGCGGATGGTTCGATCGCCGGCGGCTGGAGCGCGGGCCTTGCGGCTGATGTGATTTTTCTTTCCGGGAAAATGAATCTGGATATCGTTCATCTGGTTGTCGGCGATGCGGATTTTTCCGATCTGTTAAAGCTTGTCAAGTCCAAAAGCCTTCGGGCCGAGGCTTCCGGATTCGCCGTTAATGCCGCTTCGGAGTTGTCGGAGGCGGCGGATGATTTTTTATCTTTGGGAGACGATGTCCTCAGAAGCCCGCTGCCTGCGGAGGACCAGGCGAATTCCTGATCATAATTTTTTACGCAAAGGATAACATGGAGCGCAAATTTTATTCTGATTTAACTGACAGCAGCCTGGCCGGCGAAATATTTTCTGACGAGCTTTGCCTTCAAATCCTGCAAGATAAAATGATCGATATATTTCCGCTGTTGAATGCCGCCTACGACGTCCGCAAGGCGCGTTGGGGCAAGGAAGTTTCCATCCACATCATCAACAACGGCCAGAACGGTTTTTGCCCGGAAGACTGCCATTACTGCGCGCAGGCCAAATCGTCCAAAGCCGACATTGAAGAGTATCCGTTGAAATCCGATGAGGAATTTCTGGCGGAGGCCAAGAACGCTTACGAGAAAGGCGCCCACCGTTATTGCATGGTGTTCGCCGGACGCGGACCGTCGAAGGGAAGAGTTGAGCGTTTGGCGAATTTGATTCGCAAGATCAAAGCCGCGTATCCGGTGGAAGTTTGCGTCTCCGCCGGGCTTTTGGACGACGAGAAGGCGATGACGCTGAAAGCGGCCGGACTTGATCAACTCAATCACAATTTGAATACCTCTGAAAGAAATTATCCGAATATTTGCACGACGCACACGTTTCAAGATCGTTTGAACACGATGAAAGCGGCGCACAAGGCGGGAATCCATTTGTGTTCCGGCTTGATCGTCGGCATGAAAGACACGGACGCGGACATCATTTCCGTGGCCAAACAACTGCGCGAGATGGACGTTGAATCCATTCCAGTCAATTTTTTGATCCCTATTCCGGGAACGTTGATGAATGAAGATCCGGGTTTGACGCCGGAGTATTGTTTGAGGGTTTTGTGTTTGTATCGATTGTTAAATCCGAAGGCGGAAGTGCGCGTGGCCGCCGGACGCGAATTGCATTTGCGGTCTCTGGAAGTGTTGGCGCTGTATCCGGCCAATTCGCTGTTTCTCGACGGATATTTGAATACAATGGGCGCGGACCGTTTGAAAACGCTGCAGATGATTCAAGATGCGGGATTTCATATCAAATCCGAAATCGATCTGGACGACATCATTGCTAATGACAGGAAGGAAGCGCAAGGGAAGAAACCCTTTCCACGTCCTTCTGAAGCCGCCGCAGTCATGATGAAAACGCTTAAAGACCTCCGTCCGAACCGACAGCCTGCCCATCCAACCGGTTGTTCCCCTTGCGGGTAAATTGCAAAATTTTCATATTGAGAAATTTTTTGGAAATGTTATAGTGTTTGCTATTTAATTCGTCCCGAGTATCATAATCATTTAAGGAAAGTTTATGTCCGCCACAGCCGCAAAACAATTGAAAGAAGTCAGCGTCACGCGTTTTGAACTTTTGATGGATGCCGGGTTCGGCGCGCAGAAAGCCGGGGACATCCTCGTGCAGGCCTTCGCGCACACCGGGCGTTTCGTCTATATTGAACCGATGATTCCGGCGGAAATCAGTCCGCCGTCGCGCTCGCGTCCGGCGCTCTCCGGCGTCATCATCCGTGTCGCGGATTTTGATGTCACCAACATCGGCAACTCTACGGATCTGATTCTCGCCTCGCACGAAATCGTTCTCGACCGCCGCCTGGATGATCAGGAAGAAACTCCGAATTGCTGTATCCTTCTGGATATGTGCGATTACGAGAATAATAAAGAATCGTATGACCAGGTGATCGCGCGCGCGAAGAAGACAGGCCACAAAATTCACAAGTTCAATGTCGTGCCTGAAGCCGCAACGGCAATCAAAAGTTTGGCGGGCAAAGGAAAAAATATTTATTACCTCGGGATGCTGGCGGCGATCTACGGCATGCCCGAAGAGACGATGATCAAGGAAATCACCGCCACGTTCGGCAAAAAACTGGGCGAAGAGATTTTGCAGAAGAACATCAGCCTGTTTCATCACGGCCATCAATACGTTGATGATCATTTTGATCTGGCTTACAAAATTAATCCCCGCCCGCTGGATCCGGCGAAAAAGAAAATTCTCATTGATGGCAATACGTCGATGAGCATGGGCATCATCGATGCCGGATTCAAACTGATCAGCGGTTATCCCATCACGCCCGCGTCTTCGATTATGCACACGCTGGCGAAAGTATTTCCCTCTTACGGCGGGTTGGTCCATCAGGCGGAAGATGAAATTTCCGCCATCGGCACCGCTATCGGTTCGTACTACGGAGGCGTTCCGGCGCTAACGTGTTCATCAGGGCCTGGAATTTCATTGAAACAGGAATTCATCGGGTATGCGTCCGTTGCGGAAATCCCGATTGTCATCATTGATGTTCAGCGTTCCGGTCCGTCGACAGGGATGCCGACCAAAACTGAACAATCCGATCTCCTGGCCGCGGCCTTCGGCTCACACGGCGATAACACGAAAATTCTCATCAGCGTGGCCAATGTCATTGATTGTTTCTATGCGCCGCAGATGGCGAGGTATTTGACGGAAAAATTGCACGTGCCTGTTTTTATCATGAGCGACTTTTTGACGGCCAACAGTTATAAAGTTATCGACAAATTGCAGGTCAATCAGCTCGGGGATGTCAATGACATCAAAGATTTTGTCCTTGAGCGCTTCCACATTCAGCGCCTGCCGGATCATATTGAAATGGTTCGCCTCAAACAATCCGCGCCGGGAACACCCGGAGAAATGCGCCGCGTCACCGGCTTGAATACGGATGAGCAGGGCAAGGTCAATTATTTCGCCGGAACCAATCACCGCGCGCATGCTGTGCGCAATGAAAAAATTCATCACGTGCGCCGGGCGCTGCTTAAGCCGGAAATGTTCGGACCTGAAGAAGGCGAAATTCTCGTCGTCGGATGGGGCAGCACACGCGGAGTCATTGAAGAAGCTGTCGCGAAACTGCGCAAGGAAGGTAAACCCGTTTCCGGGATGCATCTGCGGATCGTTTATCCTTTACCGCTGATGCTCAAAGATATTTTCAAGAAATTTAAAAAAGTTTATACCGTTGAAGTGGTTTATGGCGATCAATACAAACCGCCGCCTCTGGCGATGCTTCTGCGTTCCGAAACGCTGGTGGATGTTCACGCGTTGATTTCCAAAGCGTCGGGCCGGCCGATTCCGCCGCGGTTGATTTGCCAGAAAGTCGAGGAGGTTTTACATGTCTGACACTATTGTGAATCCAAGTCCTTTAACGCTCAGGGACCTGAACACTGAAAATCCGCGCTGGTGCGCCGGCTGCGGCGATTACGGCATCATCGCCGGGGTGAAGCGTCTGATGGTCGATGAGCAGATGGCTCCGCACAATACCGTCAATGTCTCCGGCATCGGTTGTTCGGGCCGCGCGCCGTTTTACATCAACGCTTACGGCGTCCACGCCATCCACGGCCGCGCCAATACCGTTGCCCTCGGCCTGGCGTTGATGAGACCGGATTTGAATATTTTCATCCATTCCGGCGATGGCGACGCGCTTTCGATCGGCGGCAATCATCTGATTCACGCCTTCAACAAGAATTTCAATTGTGTGTTTTTGATGTATGACAATGAGATGTACGCGCTGACCAAGAATCAGACATCGCCGACGACGCGTAAGGATCATCCGACCAATACGCAGCCGACGGGGACGTATCTTCGGCCGTTTCGGGCCGTGAGTCTGGCCTTGGGCTGCGGCGCGTCGTTTATCGCGACAACGGCAGACTGGATGCCGGATCATATGCTCAGCACGATTCGCGCCGCGTATCATCACCGGGGATTTTCGTTTGTGCACATTTCCCAACGTTGTCCGCATTTTGATCCGGAAAATTTTGACCACAAATCTTCCGCATGGTTTTCTTTTCTTCAGCATCCGCAAGGCATCGAACCGGACAAGCGTTTGAAAGATAAAACTCAAACGGTTCTTCATGATCCGTCCAACGCTGAAGAAGCGTTCAAATTCTCCGAAGATGGCCGGCGATATTTCGGGCTTTATTACCGCAACGAGCAGAAGCCTTGTTACGACGATCTTTTGCGCCGACAAATCACCAACGCCAAACCTGGCGATCACAACGCGATTTTGGATCGGTTTGAAATTTAAAAAAACCATGGAACAGCTCATCATCATCGGCTCAGGTCCCGCCGGTCACACCGCCGCCATTTATGCCGCTCGCGCGAACTTGAATCCTCTGATGTATGAAGGATTTCTCGCCGCAGGTGTGGCCGCCGGCGGACAGTTGATGATCACGACCGAAGTGGAGAATTATCCTGGATTTCCCAAAGGCATTCAGGGGCCGGAGCTCATGAATCTCATGCGTGAGCAATCGATCAAATGCGGCACCCGCATCAAGACCGAAACCGCCGACAAAGTCGATCTCAAATCCTCGCCCTTTAAAGTTTTTGTCGGCGATCAAACCATCGAAGCGAAATCCCTCATCATCGCCACGGGAGCCACCGCCAAGCGCTTGAACATCAAAGGCGAGGAGCAGCTTTGGCAAAAGGGCATTTCCGCGTGCGCGGTTTGCGATGGTGCGCTGCCGGTTTTCCGCAACAAGGTTTTAGTCGTCATCGGCGGCGGAGATTCCGCGGTTGAAGAATCGACCTATCTCACCAAATTTGCGAGCAAAGTGGTTTTGCTGGTGCGCCGTGATGTTTTGCGTGCGTCTAAAGTCATGCAGGACCGCGTCAAAAATAATCCCAAGATTGAAATCCTCTGGAATACCGAAGCCCTTGAGGTGACCGGCGATCAGGCAGTGGCCGCTGTTCGTGTGGTCAATAACAAAACCAAACAACAGTCTGAAATTCCGGCCGGCGGATTGTTTTACGCCATCGGCCATGAGCCCAACACGGAATTTCTCAAAGGCCAGATCGATTTGGATGCGACCGGCTATATCAAAACCATTCCCGGAACCACCCGCACCAGCATCCCCGGCGCCTTCGCCTGCGGCGATGTGCAGGACAAAGTTTACCGCCAGGCCGTCACCGCCGCCGGCACCGGCTGCATGGCCGCGCTCGACGCCGAGCGGTTTTTGTCGGAGTGCTAATATAAAATGGTTCGGGTGGCTTTAAAATAATAAGTATGTTACATTTAACATGTCGAAGAAAAAAATTATAATTACCAAGCATGCTGAAGAAAGAGCCTTTCAAAGAAATGTTTCCATTGAAGAAATAAAAGAAACCATTGATAAGCCGACTAAAAAAGAACCTCAAAAAGGAAAGATACAGGAGTTCAAAAGACGAACTGAAAAGGGCACAAATATCGTCATAACAGAAATTAAAGGCAATGATTTCATTGTCGTAACCACATGGTGGGATTAATGAAAAATCGATTAAAAATTAAAAATCCTGAAGGCATATCCATAGACAATTTGGCTAAATCAATCTATGTGACGTTAACCAATAATAAAATTACAAAGACTGTTCGAAAGAATAATAATATGATTATTGATTATGACCGTAACGGAGGCGTTGTTGGTGTTGAAATTATTTGTTTAAAATCTGCTGAAATTCGAATGGCTGTTGAAAAAAGTTTTTCCGATATTAAAGGAATCATTCCCGCACTCGCTTAATTGTAGCTGCCCATTTTTCGATTTTCCTTCCGTTTCTTTCTTTGAATTTCCAAATGATCTATGTTACGATGCCGTCTCTTTAAGGAGCGCAGATGCCTGATTCACAACCTTTGGCTGTTCAGAAATCTGAATCCTGGCGGATGTTCAACGACATTTCGCCGAGGTATGATTTTCTCAACCGCGTGTTGTCCTTCGGTCTGGACCTTCATTGGCGGAAGGTGTTCGCGCGTTATCTTCCGGATCGTCCGGCGCTTAAGATTCTCGATTTAGCGACGGGGACCGCCGATATTCTTCTTATAATTTTTCAGCGCAATCCCAATGCGTCTGAAGGCGTGGGAACGGATCTGGCGGAGAAGATGCTCGAGATTGGCCGCCGGAAAATCGCCCAGAAGGATTTGAGCGGCAAGATCCGTTTTGAAACCGGCGATGCCCACCATATTTCTTATCCCGATAACAGTTTTGATGCCGTGACGATTTCCTTCGGGATTCGCAACATGACGGACCCCACGAAAGTTTTAAGAGAGATGCATCGGGCGGCAAAAGTCGGCGGACGCGCTTTGATTCTGGAATTTTCCCTGCCTCGCAATCCTGTTTTTCGTTTCATTCATGTGACATATCTTCGTTATGGCGTGCCGGTGATCGGATGGCTTTTGACCGGACATTATAAAGCCTATCGGTATTTGACGGAGTCCATTGAGGATTTTGCGTATGGAGATGCGTTTTGCCGTTTGATGACAGATGCAGGGTTTGCCAATGTCAAAGCGCACCCATTGCTGTTTGGCATAGCGACGATTTATCAGGGAGAGAAAATTTAATGTCCGCTTCCATTCAACCTGGTATCAAACGCGTGGAAATTTCCTGCACCGGCCTTAATCCGATAGCGTGGCTGGCGTCGCAGACAAATGAACCGCGTTATTATTGGTCCAGCCGCGACGGGACGATGGAGCGCGCCGGGGCGGGGTGCATCGATCGCATTCAAGGGAAGAGTTTGAATGATTTGCCGGAAGCCTTTCGCGTGATGCGTCAGCGTTTGAAAGGCGCCGATGCGAAATATTTCGGCGGCGTGGCGTTCAATGACCGCTGCTGCGGTCAGGAATGGGAAGGCTTCGGCGCGTATGAATTCATTTTACCCAAAGCCGAAATCATTCGCGCTAACGGTCAAACTGTGCTGGCCGTATATACAAGAGAAGGCGAAGAGGATATTGAGTTCTGGAAGGCATCATTGAATCCCCATGCGGTTGTCGATGAGCATTACCGGTTTGTCTCGAAATTTGAAAATCCGGGGTTTGAAATCTGGGAAAAAACATTGGACCATGTGTTTGATGATTTCGAGCGTCAGATTTATCAGAAGATCGTTCTGGCGCGCTGTATGGAATGCCGCATGGACAAGGCTGTTGATCCGCTCGTGATTCTTCAGCGTCTCAAAACAAGCAACATCAATAGCCATGTCTTTGCCTGGATGCCGCAGGCAGGCCGCGCGTTTCTCGGTGTGACGCCGGAGAGACTGTATAAACGCAGCGGCCGCAAAATCGAGAGCGAAGCTGTCGCCGGAACGATGCCGCGCGGCCGGGATGCTCAAGAGGATTTGTCTTTTGAAAAAGATTTGTTGAGTTCATTGAAGAATGAATCCGAACATCGTTTTGTGGTTGAGTACATTCTCAAAGTGTTCCGGCAGTTGTGCCGGGAATATTTTTACGACAAGACGATTCATCTGCTGAAGCTCTCCGACAATCAGCATCTGTTGACGAAGTTTCAGGGATTATTGAAAGACGATGTCAGCGATGAGATGATCATCCGTTCATTGCATCCGACGCCGGCTGTCGGGGGATATCCTCGTGAAAGCGCGGCGGCTAAAATTTTATCGTACGAGGCGATCAATCGCGGATGGTTCACGGGGTTGATCGGTTCCGTGGGAATCGAAGAAACAGAATTGGCGGTGGCGATCCGCTCCGGCCTGATTCGCGATGACAAAGTTTATCTTTACGCCGGCGCGGGAATTGTGGAAGGCTCGGAAGCGCAGGATGAGTGGAAAGAGGTTGAAGGAAAGATGAAAGGGTGGATGAAGGTGCTGCAGGAATGAAAGTTAAAAATATTCCCAACTTGAATATTCTCTGGTCGTCTTTGCTGATTGAAGAACTCATCCGCAACGGCGTGGAATATTTCTGTCTGTCATCCGGCTCGCGCTGCGCGCCGCTGGCGCTGGCTGTGGCGCAAAATCCGAAGGCCAAAGCGTTTGTTCACTTTGATGAGAGAGCGATGGCGTTTCACGCGCTGGGTTATGCATCTGCGACAGGAAAACCTGTCGTGATCATCACAACATCAGGAACGGCTGTTGCCAATGTTTTCCCGGCGGTGATCGAAGCCTCGAAGAAAAAATTACCGCTTATCATTCTGACCGCCGACCGTCCGCCGGAGTTGCGTTTCACCGGCGCGCATCAGACGATTGATTATCAGCCCGGGATTTTCGGAGCGTTTGTCCGCTGGTCGGGTGATTTGCCGTGTCCGGCACAAGAGATCAGTCCGGCGTTTGTGTTGACGACGATTGACCAGGCTTTGCGTAAAACGGGGACGGATGTCAAAGGGCCGGCGCATTTGAACTGCGCGTTTCGCGAACCGTTGGGAACGCAGAGGACGCATAAGGATTTCAGCGCTTATCTTAAGCCGCTGGCTGTGTGGGCAAAATCCGGTCAACCTTTCACCCGGTATGCGGCTGCCAAACCGTCTGTCGAATCTCTGAATGAAGTTGCTGATGCTTTGCGCGGCGCTAAAAGCGGCGTCATTGCCGCTGGAAAACTTGGCGCCGAAGATCGAAAGGCTGTGGTTGTGTTATCTGAAAAACTCGGTTGGCCGATTTTTCCGGACGTGACCTCTGGTTTGAGACTTTCAGCGCATCATAAAAATATCATTCCTCATTTCGATCAAATTTTATTAAACGGGAAGTTTGTCAAATCTTTCAAACCGGATTGCGTGATCCAATTCGGCGGGCGAATGACATCGAAGCGCTTGGGCCAATGGCTGGAATCATCGCCGCCGCAAAGTTATATCATGGTTTTGAATCATTCGTTGCGCAACGATCCATCGCACCAAGTGACTCATCGTGTTCAGGCGTCAGCAAAGGATTTTGTGAATGCAATTCTCAAGAATAAATTCAAGTCTGCTTCGTCAGCTTTGATTAATCATTTGCGTCGGCTCAATGCTGCGGTTGAAGACCGCATTGAACAATATTTCAATCAGGACAGCACATTGAATGAAATCCGCGCCGTGCGTCTGATTTCCCAATTGGTGCCGGCCGTCACCAATTTGTTTCTTGGCAACAGCATGCCGATTCGCGATGTGGAGATGTTCGCCGTGGCGGACCGCAAAGATGTTAACGTGACAGCCAATCGCGGCGCCAGCGGCATCGACGGAAATATCGCCTCCGCCGCCGGATACTGCGCGGGCAGCGCAAAGCTGACCACGGTTGTCATCGGGGACCTGGCGTTTCTCCATGATTTGAATGCGCTGTCGATGATCAAAGATTTATCTTATCCGGTGATTCTTGTTGTGATGAATAACCGGGGCGGAGGCATTTTTTCATTCTTGCCTGTTGCAGAGAACAATCCTCACTTCGAAAAGTTCTGGGGAACGCCGCATGATTATAATTTTTCGAATGCCGCCGCGCAATTCGGCCTGCGTTACGCATCTGCGGCGACAACGGACGAATTCACGTCCGCTTATTGCAGCGCCGTTCAATCCGGACATTCGATGGTCATCGAAGTCCAAAGTGACCGTCAGGAAAATGTCAAAGAACATCGGAAGCTGCAGGAGAGGATTAAAAAAGTTTTAAACTGAACTCCCCCTAGCCCCCTCTTTAAAAACAAGAGGGGGGACTGTCGCGTGAGAGTTGATTACTCCCCCTCTTAAGAAGATTAAGAGGGGGTTGGGGGGGAGTTGTGAAATACAAGGAGTGATCATGCCAAAGACATTGCAGGCTTTTCCCTGGAAATCCGCCGGGACTTACGATGATATCAAGTATCACAAGTATGACGGCATCGCCAAGATTACAATCAACCGTCCGAACGTGAGAAATGCGTTTCGTCCGCAGACCGTGATGGATATGAGCCACGCGCTCAACGACGCGCGCGATGATGAAAAAATCGGCGTTATCATTTTGACCGGAGAAGGCGATCAAGCATTTTGTTCCGGCGGCGATCAGAAAATCCGCGGAGATGCAGGATATAGAGACGCCAAGGGCGTGCATCGTTTGAATGTGCTCGATTTTCAACGTCAAATGAGAACTTGTCCGAAGCCCATCATCGCCATGATCGCCGGATACGCGATTGGCGGCGGACACATTTTGCATCTGCTTGCCGACATTTCCATTGCCGCGGACAATGCCATCTTCGGTCAAACCGGACCGAAGGTCGGATCTTTCGACGGCGGATACGGCGCCGGTTACATGGCGCGCATCGTCGGGCAAAAGAAGGCGCGTGAAATCTGGTTTCTTTGCCGTCAGTACAACGCGCAGGAAGCGTTGGATATGGGACTCGTCAATATTGTTGTTCCGCTTGAACAATTGGAAACTGAAACCATACAGTGGTGCAAAGAAATTTTGGCCAACTCGCCGATGGCGATCCGTTGTTTGAAGGCGGCGCTCAATGCCGATTGCGACGGGCAGGCCGGGTTGCAGGAGCTGGCCGGCAACGCGACGATGCTGTATTACATGTCCGAAGAAGGGCAGGAAGGCCGCAACGCGTTTGTTCAAAAACGCAAACCGGATTTCTCAAAATTCCCCAAAAGACCATGAATGTTTGTCATTGCGAGCGAACGCAGTGAGCGAAGCAATCTCTTATAGATTGCTTGCCTGTCGGCAGACAGGCTTCGTCGTTGCTAACGCTCCTCCTCGCAATGACACTAAGGTTATATGACTATTGAAAACTGGTTTTTCGCCATTCGCCCTAAAACTTTGACTGCCGCTGTCGCTCCGGTGATCATCGGCGCGGCCATGGCGTTTGACGAAGGCCGCGCGCATTGGCTTTCTGCGATGCTGTGTTTGCTCGGCGCTGTTTTGATCCAGATCGGAACGAACCTGGCGAATGATTATTTTGATTATGTGAAAGGAACGGATACATCGGAACGCATTGGACCTGTTCGTGTCACCCAAGCCGGCCTTATTTCGCCGGATGTCGTTAAAAAATCTTTTATCATTGTTTTTGCGCTGGCGGCTGTGATCGGAGGGCTGTTAGCTCTCAGAGGCGGCTGGCCGATTGTCGTGATCGCGGTTCTTTCGGTCATGTCCGGGATTCTGTATACCGCGGGACCGAAACCTCTCGGATATCTGGGGCTCGGCGAAATTTTTGTTTTGATTTTTTTCGGGCCCGTGGCGGTTGGCGGAACGTATTATGTGCAGACGCTGGAGATCCACGCGCCGGTTCTCATCGCGGGGCTGGCCCCGGGATTTTTATCTGTCGCGATTCTCGCGGTGAATAATCTGCGCGACATCGACGGCGACCGGAAATCCGGCAAGAGGACATTGGCGGTGCGTTTCGGCGATATGTTCGGCCGCTGGGAATATTTTGTCTCGATGATTCTGGCGGCGCTGATTCCTGCGGCGCTGATGCTCATGACGCAGTCGCATGTTTGGGTCGTCTTCAGTTCTGTGGCGATTATGATTCTGAGCCGCCGGTTGATTCAGGATGTCACGCTGAAATCCGACGGCGCGACGCTCAACGGTGTCTTGGCTCAAACAGGACAGCTGCTTTTGATTTACGCCGTTATTTTTTCAGCAGGATGGATGGCATGAAAATCGAAAAGATGGACATCTACAAATATCATCTGCCCTTCAAAGGTCCGATTCGCGTCAAAGATCAAATGGCCACGGGCCGTGAGGGGCTTTTGATTTGTTTGACGTCCGATCAAGGCATTGAAGGTTTTGGGGACATCGCGCCGCTTCCGGGATTCAGCCGCGAGACGCTGCAGCAGGCGACGGATCAAATCAAGGATTTGCAGCCGTCTCTGGTTGGCGCACTGCTTCCGAAAACCGTGGCCAGTATGGACGGGCAACTCTCGCAATGGTGGCAGGACAAACACCTCAAGCCCTCCGTGCGCTGCGGCATGGAGATGGCGGTGCTGAATCTGGCGGCCAACGTCAAACATATTGGACTCAATGAATTGCTCTCAGACGATTTTCACGACAACGTCCGCGTGCATGGCTTGCTGCAGGGAGACATCACGCAGGTTGTCGCGCAGGCACGGGTTTTGTCCAAGCGCGGTTTTATTTCCATGAAACTCAAAGTCGGCGGACACCTCGAGGAAGATATTGAGAAAGTCCAGGCGATCAATGACGCGCTCGATGGCCACGCGCTTTTGCACGTGGACGCCAACCGGCGATGGAATTTTGAACAGGCGCTGGAATTCGGCAAGCATGTCAGCTGTGCCGCCGTCGAATACATTGAAGAGCCGTT
>Ga0210019_1003119_pt1 | contig 15460 bp, 7 predicted proteins | sample CryGeyCG2114_020_2_FD_183969 | JGI IMG/M metagenome (GOLD analysis project Ga0210019, IMG submission 183969) | Groundwater microbial communities from aquifer - Crystal Geyser CG11_big_fil_rev_8/21/14_0.20 (SPAdes) (version 2) | ecosystem: Environmental > Aquatic > Deep subsurface > Groundwater ...
CAGATATATCAATGGTAAGATAATCTTCTTTGATGATGAACCAGTGTGGTCCATCGAAAAGCCATTCATGGTCGATTCAGCTGGTGCTGTCAGCCATGCGGTCGAATATGTTATCAATGATCACGATGGAGCCACCATACTCTCTCTCATTCCAGATAAAGCCTGGCTTCTTGATCCGGAAAGGAAGTATCCAATTTTCATAGATCCGACAGTGACTCTACAAAGCGCAGGAAAGCAGAATCTTGGCGATACATACGCTTATATGAACAATACAATAGATAACAGCGGATCACCAAGTCTGTTCACTGGATCAGCCTTCAATTCTCCTGTCGGAAGCTATGTGAGATTCAATATGTCAGAATTCATCGGAAAGAACAGGACGATCCAGACTGCTTATCTTGTCTTGTATCATTTTGATGATTCATCGAACAATACAAATCAGACTTACTCTGTCTTCAATATCAGCGACCAGGATTGGTCTGAGACTTCTTGTTATAACCAGACGAATTGCCCGTCGATTGATTCTTTGATAAACACAACAACACCCGATGGCGAAGACAACACAAATTACACCCAGGAATTCGATATAACTGATTGGTTCAGGGCCGCTCTGAATAAGAGCATGCAGAACATAAGCGTGTTCATCAACAGGACATACAATAATTCAATGAGCCCGGATTTCGATCGTTTCGCATCAAAGGAATATTATCTGAGTTCCAAGAGACCGAAGCTGGTTGTATTCTATTATGAGCCGTGCACACCAGAATCAGATTGGATCATAAACGGTCAAGTGCTCTGCCAGAATAAAATGATCAATTCATCAACTCTTTTTGTCAATGGGACTGGCATGCTTATCTTCAGGAACGTCACTTACAATCAATCGTCAGCGTCTGGGATACTTGACCTGAATGGCACATGGAAAATGCTATCCAGCACAACAGAGATACATAGCAATCTGACTGTCAATGGGAACATGACGATAAACAGTTCAAGCATGAGCCTCACAAGCACATATGGTGGATCGCTTGAAGTCTCAGTGGAAGAGAACGGCTCTTTTCTGCTGCTGAATGCAAGCTCATTCGATAATTCTGCCACACCTTCATATGGCTATCACTTCACAACAAATGAATCAAGCACGATCGAGATGAAGGACAGCACGATAATCGGTGCCGGAGAGAGCACATCTGCCGGGATATATGGAAGAGGTATACATCTTAGGACGACTGGCGCTGAGATCGTCGGCTGCGCAATCACGAGCCAGGAATCTAACGTGAGCGGGATAGTGCTGGAAGGTCCGGCAAATATAATCGCGAATAACACAATAACTTTGTCTGGTGCCACTAATTCAAACCAGAATGGAATCATCCTGCTCTTCAATCAATCAAGCAATTTCATCTCCGGCAACACGATCACTGTCAGTGGGACGTTTAGCAATGGTCTTTTCGCATCAGAGAATGTGACCTCGACGACAATATCAGATAATCATTTCTTGCTCAGCGGAGATGATTCAACAGGTCTATATCTCAAAGGAGCGCTGCTGAATCTGCTGAGAAATAATTTAGTTAACATGACTGGAGATGATACAAAGGCAGTCTTCCTCAATATCAGCGGTTTCGCTAAGAGCTTGAATAATTCATTCATAAATACGACAATCTACAATGCAGGAGACGATGGTGAAGCTATACGTATACTGCAGGATTGTACGGGGAACCAGTTCGCCGGCGGGTACATCAGCACACTCGGCGGGAGCGGGACTGGCATATCTCTTAACGGATCACATCACACGAATATCAGCGGATTCAATATAAATGCATTAGGTGCTCTGTCATCGGGAATCAGCATCGACAGGTCGAACGAGACATTTGTATATGATTCCAATATCTCGACAGGCACGGGCTATGATGTGCAGCTGGATAATTATAACCTTACGTTCATCGGAACAAATTTCACAAAGAGCGACACAAACATAATCAATGGCACATTCTATGTGAAATGGAAACTCGATGTCTATGTCACCAACCGAAGGGATCCATTGAATGGAAGCAATGTGACTATAAAGAACATGGGCGGAAGCACTTTGTATTACGGTCAGACTGGAATGGATGGTTTCATCCCGACACAATCGCTGCTCGAATATTTTGAGAACATGACAGGACAGTATCATACTGATAATTATACCGTAGAGATGAATTACACAAGCGTCGACGCATTCAGGAACATCACGCTTGACAGGAACATGCTTATCATCATAGAAGCATTGTTCCCATGCAGCAATCCATCCAGCGGAGACTGGACTGTTGTCGGATTCGAATACTGCAACAACACAAGGATCTATCTAACGGGTGATCTCTACATCCTGCCGCCGCATAGCCTCGAGTTCGACAATGTCACATTGATCGTGAATGGCACATCGAACGGCCAGAGACATATCTACAATTATAATTATTTCAAGGTCAACCATTCAAATCTCACATCGATCAGCGCATCCGGCAGCAGGAACTATCAATTCTGGAACATGGACACTAGTGAACTTGACATGTATAATTCGAAGATAAGCTACGTGGGTTATAATGATCCTGCCCCACCGTATCGTGGACGAGGAATATACATCAAAGGAAACCATACTGATTTCATCAACAATACATATTATTTTGATAATGTGAATGCTTTCAAGCGAGGATTGAACATGTATCATTCGCATGATAATGTGATCGCCGACAACAATTTCACATACATGTTGACATCTGATTCGACAGTCATCTGGATCGGGAACGAGTCAAGCGACAGCGTCATCAGGAACAATCATATAACCATCTCATCGAGCGCGACAAATACAAGGGGCATATATCTCTATCAGAACGAGAACAACAGCATAGAAAATAATAATATCCGGACGTATGGAAGTTTCGGTGCCGCAGTATATTTCAGCCAGTCGATGAACAGCTTCAATATCAACAACACATTCTTCGTGAATGGCTTTGACAACGATGCTATCTTCATAGCCGCGAACTCAGAATACAATCTGCATGAGAACAACACCATAATGACCATCTCCAGGCTGGAGAACGGATTCTATATCATCAATTCGATGCATAACACGATAAGGAACAATGTCATAACCACTACATATGATGATAGCCACGGAATATTCATATCACAGGATTCTGGAGGACCTGTTGTCACTGGAAATAATGTGATCACGACCGGTGATGACAGTTATGCTTTCTATTCTGATGATATCGCGAATGCCACTGTAGACCAGAACAATTTCAGCACATCAGGTGATGACAGCTTCGGCGCATATATCAAATCATCAAGGGATTCGACTTATAGCTACAATAATATCATGACGACCGGAATTGGTTCATATGGGGCTTATCTCTATTATAGCAGAAACATCGTCTTCATCAACAATACAATAAACTCCACAAACGCAGACAGCATCGTGATACAAGGTAACTCACCGACGATGTACAATCATACATTCACAAGCAACACTGTGCTTGGAAAAGAAGTGATATTCATCAACAACGAGCACGATAAAGTGTTTGAATTGAATAGATCCAATGCAGGAATAATCTATATCGTCAATTGCAATAACGTGACTGTCGTGAATGTGACGATCACCGGCGCATACGGCGCAAATATCCTCTTCACCGGAAATTCATCTATCATGAATTTCAACATAACGACTGCGCTCGATTCTGCGGTGAGAGTCGATACATCGAAGAGCATCTTCGTGTTCGATTCTAATTTCCATAGCAACGGTACAGATATCAGGGTCAGAGAGAGATCAAATATGTCTTTTGTCAATTCCTCATTCACAGAAGGAGATGTCGTATTCACAAGCGATTCTGGGACACCATTTGGGCGGATAGACAGGATGTGGTATGTCAGTGTCTATGTGAATGATTCAGAATTCGGGACATCTCTTTCGAATGTGAGAGTCATTGTGGATGACAAAAATGGGTATGCTGTGATAAACAGGGCGACTAACAATAGCGGATTCATGATGAAGGGACATGTGAAAGAATACACCCAGAACACAAGCGGAAGATATTATTACAACAATCATACAATCAATCTTTCGCGGAGCGATTATTTCTCTGAGGTCTCGAGCTATAATATAACTGATAATCTTTTCCTCTATATCGATCTGTTGCTTGCGATATCGAATGCCCAGATCAATCTGACCAGCACCCAACTGAACATCTATGCCCAGGATTTCGAATTCAATGGGACTATATTGGATGCTGATTTCGAGCTAGCCCGTTATTATATCTATCATCGTGATTACAAGAAGACAATCTACTGGAACCAGACTTCTGCGACCGGGCCTGCCGCGCGTGGTCTTGCCGGGATGGACTATGTGGATTCGCTTGATTCAGCGATCATGTTCGGTGGATATGATGCTTCGCCGACCAGTTTCAATGACACCTGGCTTTTCAATTTCACCACAGAGACATGGAGAGAACTCACTCCTGCTTCATCTCCAGAGGGGATAAGGGCACATGGCATGGCCTATGATTCTGACACTAACACTATTGTGGTGATGGGTGGACGAAACGCTATAGATGATCTCTTGAATTCGACCTGGATATTGAATGTGACATCCATGACCTGGACAGAGATATCAAAATCAAGGAATGTGGCCGGGCTTGCGAGGACATATCATTCCATGGTATATTCGTCAAGCACGGGCATGGTGTATGCTTTTGGCGGTCTGAACAGCACATTGAACAAGAATGATCTTTGGAGATTTAATCGCAGCGACAGCAACTGGACAAAGCTTTTGCCATCTGGTGAACTTCCTTTGGAAAGGAGATTATATGGGATGGCATACATGGATGATCTTGATATGATGATGCTGTTCGGCGGCTTCGATGGGGTGAATTATTATAATGATACCTGGTTCTATAACATAAGCGCGAACCGCTGGTTCCAGCGGAACCAGACAACCACTCCGACACCAAGGACTCTGCACGGTATGGTATATGATTCAGCAGAGAGCACAGCCATAATATACAGTGGTATCGATGGCGGTGGACTTAAATCAGATACTTGGTATTATAATTACACTGGAAATTCATGGAGACAGATCCAGACAGAAGACGAACCTCCGGCGAGATCCTCGCCAAGCATGGCGTTTAGACCAAGTTCACGCACTTTAGTGCTCTTCAGCGGAGGCGGCGCATATTACAATGATACCTGGTTGCATGGGTTTGATTATGGTTATCACACCAATTTCACAAGGAACTGGACGAATGGGACATTGCTGATAAAAGATGTGCCAACAAACAGCACGCTCAATGTCACTTTGATATCTATAAATAGTACAATGAATAAGATCGTGAAGATTATCCGTGGAAGCATCAACGCAAGCTATCTCATGACTTCGCCGATAAATGGCAGGACAGGGATAAATGTGACCTATCTTGTGCAGCAGAACATCTTTGATAACTCATTTCTGCTGTCGAACCAGAGCATAAACAATAGTGTCTTTGTTGGGAGCACATTCAATATCACAAATCTCACTGATAATGGCTTGATCAATTCATCTTTCCTGATAACAGATGATCTGACAAATTACACATTCAAAAAAAGATACGATGGTATCTATCTTCCTGCCGGAGAATGGGAGATAGAGGTGTGGGAAAGCGATTCTCTTGGCAGGAATATATCAGGCAGGGCCTACTTGCATTCACGGGCCGCGATACAGCAGAGCCTTGTCGGTGGAAACACGACAGCAGTGATCAATGGCAGCGACGCGGTCTTATATTATGATGTCAAGACAAAATCATATCCATATGTCCGATATTACATGAATCTGAGCGATGGCGGTATCAATGTGTTCGACAATGATTATGCTCAGATCGGCAACAGCACAGTGAGGGTCAATATCTCTGATTCACCAAGCTATGTCGATGCAGGACTTTTCTCGCTTAATGCTTCTACGTCGCTCAATGTCCCTAGTTATATCTATTCCTATGACGGATTGTATAATGAGCTCGTCCGGCTTTACATAACACCTTATGAAGGGTTGAGCGCTGGACAGTACATCGGCATGTATGGTTGGGGTCTTGATGATGGGAACTGATAGAATGAAGCGGATCATATTGGTGATGTTCTTTTTAGTCTGCTTATCTTTGGTATCAACTAAAGGCGCTGTTGTCCAGAATTCGACCGGTAATATCTCAATGATCTATAATAGTGGTTGGTTCCCATTGGAATTCATGGATCTTTTCGCGCCAGAAGTGTTGAGCGTGTCTGTCAATCCAGATGTTCTTTCAGCGATTGTCACAGTGACGATGAACAAGTCTGCCAGCTTGACGATAAGATATGGCACAAGCGCCGCATCACTTGGCACAGTTGTATCGACATCTCTATACCAGAACCCAAACAGTGTCCAGCTCTCGCCTTTGCTTGCGAGCACGACATATTATTTCAACATAACAGCATGTGCGCCTTACGGCGGTCAGTGCATCGTGAACAACGGCACATATGTCTTCACGACAGACGCTGCGCTTCCTGCATATCAATGTAGTGATTCTATAAACAACGATGCCGATAATTGGACAGATTATCCTGATGATCCAGGCTGCTCCTCTCCGACAGACAATGATGAGAGCGATAATCCTGAATGCAGCGATGGTGTGGATAATGACGGAGATGGATATATAGATTACAGCAATGACACCGGCTGCACAAGCATCTTCGATGATGATGAAAGCGAATCTTCTGGGACTACGCCAACTGGGACTACAGGAAGCACAGGTGGCGGTGGCGCATTCAATGGGACCGGGGCCACAAAGGGAGAATATTCGCGGTTTTGGGATAAGATCGGACCTGGCAGCATAGAATTTCTCATAAACAGCAATGACCTGCCTTTGACTAAGCTCGAGATCGATCTGAATAAAGAAGTCTCGTCGGTGAGCCTTAAGATAAACCGGAAGAATTCATTTCCTGCTGGTGCGTCTGCCGTGACAAGCATCTCTGCTGGTGCGATATCTTATCAGATATTCGAGATCACCGAAGATTTTCCAAAGAGTGCTGTCGATAAGGTCAAATATTATTTCAAGGTCAAGCGTTCATGGGCCGATGATAATGGTATCAAGATATCAGACATCGCATTGTATAAGCTATCAAATGGCGCATGGGAAAAGAAGTCGACGACATATATTGGAAATATGGATGATTATTATCTCTTTGAATCCACAAGCTCTGGTTTTTCGATCTATATGATCGCAGGCGTGACAGCATCAAAAGCGCCAGTCATAAAAAGGGACGATAAGAATCCACCTGTCGTGAACAAGACCACGACACCAGTAGTGACACCAAAAGGAGAGGAGCCAAAGGAAGAAGAGCCGATCATCACTTCGTCTACAGAACAAGAGCAGAACTTCTTCGCGCAGTATGGGACGATATTGATGGTGTTCGCTGTGCCGATCATCATCCTCATAAGCATATTCACAATAAAGGGTCTGAAGTCAAACAATGTAAAGACCCTTACAACACAATATTATGTGGATACTGAGCCAGAAAATTTCATGAGGATCGCGAATGGCTGGGTTGTCAGGAATATCTATGATCTTCATAATGCTGTCGCACAGCTTGATGACAAGACATTCAGCATGCATGTCAATGGAGAGAAGAATGATTTCTCATCTTGGGTTGCGAACACGTTTAACGATACAGGATTTGCGATGGATCTTAAATCTGTCAGGACAAAGGATGAGATGGCGATGCTCTTAAGCGACAAGATACAGTTCCTCCAGGCGAAACAGAAAGAGATCGATGTGAGCCACAAGTTCGGGATTGAGAAAGTCACATATAGGCAGCTTCTGGATTACATCAATGCAGCAAGATCAAGAGGTCTTACGAACCATCAGATCCATAAGAATCTATTGATCGCGAAATGGAGACGCGATATCGTTGATCATGCGGTGTATGCGGGCAATAAACCCATGCCAATCCCGCCAGAGACTGGCGTCACAGAAGGTAGATACCGGATCCTGCAGGATTATGTAGAAAAAGAGAAAGTGTTCGGTGTCGATCCAAACGAGATACATACAAATGTCATGGGCTCTTCATGGAAAGATGCCGCGATCGTCGAGACGATGTATGGCATGACCCAGAAGATAAACAAGCCAAAGCATCTTGTGAATGAAGACGATAAGATCATATTGAACAGATATCTGTTGGCTGCGGTCAATAGGGGCATGACAAGAGATGAGATATTGCAGAATCTTCTGAAAGCCGGATGGTCATTACAGGTGATCGAGTCTGAGATCAGCAATTTCATGACAAATGACGGCAGATATAAGGATTTCATCAATAAGTCTTGACGGAGGTTAGTAGATGGTCGATAAGGAGATAGTCGATTACATAAAGCGATATAGAAAAGATAGTTTCACAGATAGTGAGATCAAGGAATCTTTGTCAAGCCAGGATATCAAAGCGCATCTGATAAAAGAGGCATTCGATTATATTGATAATCAGATAGATGACGATGAGATAAAGAAAGGTAAAGACAAAGCGACATCCTCTTCTGACGATAGCGATGTATTGAGCCAGAAAACAAAGATAATCAGCATCGTAGGATGTCTTGTCGGTATGATCATAAGTTTCATACTTCTGAAGAGAAGTTCTCTTGAAGCTGGTTTTTTGTTGACGCCGTTGACTGAATTCTCAGTGATGCTCAAAGGCAACAGTGATATCAATCTGATGATGGTCATAGCTTCTGTTGTCATGTTCTCTGTTGCATCAGTCATCATCGGCTATTATGCTATGAAAAGAGATCGCGATGATTTCACTATCTTCTCAGCCCCGATACTCCTGTTCATATTGACTTTGCTGTTCTTCGGGTGGAGCACATTGTCTGCTTTTGCTGCTCTTGGCATATGTGGTAGCATAATCTATTTCATATTGAATATCCAGAAGAGAAAAGAACATTACAAAAAAACCGATTTCACTGAGATAATCGTCGGGAGCTATAAGCATGTCTTCATATTGATGTCGATTATGATAGCTATAGGTGTATATATCACTCTTGCAGGCAGTGATGATTTCGCAGAGGTGGAGATAAATAGTCTCATGGCCAGTTCCGGGATAGATATAGATGATGGATCAGATGTCCAAAGTTCGATTGAGAGACAGCAGAGGGATGCGAATCATAAGATGCTTGAGAGTGTCGAAGGCGCGCTTATCCTCGCAGCCAAGAGCGACTCATCGATCGAAGAGAGCTGCACTGATAAGATAGAATCCAAGATGAAACAGATAGATACTATCGCAAAACAGGAACTTGACAGGCAGCTCGCGGTCCATGTGACTGAAGATGAAGATGTCGAACAGAATGTGGAACAGATAAGTGCGATAATCGAATTCATGAAGAAGCATTACGCATCTATGGCCGCATTCTCTATTTTCCTTGTCGCAGAATTCATAAAGGGGATAAGCGGCCTTCTTGTGCTGCTTTGTTCATATATAATAAGCATAATATCCGAAGGGAAAATTTTTGGAAAAGAGCGCGAATGATATGATGAAGAGATATATCTTTTGGTCTTTACTATCCACTATGCTAGTCATCGCTCTGATTGGATCTGTCTCAGCATCGAATGATGAATGGGCATATACCAGCAAGACGCTGAAGACTGATATCAAGATATCATCTGAACTTGAATTGAAACCATTGGGTGTCGCGGCAGAATCTCGATATGTGAAAGCAGACCTCACTTTTGTCCCATTGAACACCTGGCGGCAGAGGGTCTCTAATATGGACACCACACCAAATGCTAATCTTGTCGGCGATACATTGAGTTTCAAATGGAGCGAGCCAGATATCGGAAGCAAGCTGATATATCAGGTGCGTGCTACTGTCGAGACGGATTATGGTCTCAAGAGGGTGAGCCAGAAGATTGATTTTCCTCTGACTAAAAAAGACACTTCTGGAGTCGAGGATTATCTGAAATTCACAGAGAATATAGATATCAATAGTGACATAAGCAAACTTGCGAATGATCTCGCGCAGGGTGAAGATGATCTTTATCGATTGGTGTTCAAGATATCAGAATGGGTGAAGAACAATATTGAATACAATCTATCTTTCTCTGAGACGCTTGAGAAACCATCAGACACATTCAAGGTGCGGCAAGGTGTATGTGATGAGATCACCGCATTGTTTGTCTCTATATTAAGAGACATCGGCATACCGACAAAGTATGTCTCTGGCTATGCATATACAAACCTAAAGACCCCACCGGGTTTTGGGCCTCATGCCTGGGCAGAAGTATATTTCCCCAGTGTAGGCTGGGTGCCGTTCGATATAACCTATAATGAATTCGGGTTCATCGATGCAGCTCACATAAAACTCAAGGAATCTTTTGATTCCGGTGGATATTCTTCTAAATATGAATGGCGGGGTAGAGATATAACTCTGCAGACAAAGGCGCTTGAGTTCAATGCTGAGGTGAAAGAGATCGGTGAGAAGATAGATCATAGAGTGACACTAAAAGCGCAGTTCCTGAAAAGCCAGGTGGGATTCGGTTCGTACAATATACTTGAAGTCGAGGTGCAGAACCTGAACAATCATTATACCGGATTGACTGTCTATGCCACATTATCAAATGAGATGACTTTCCTTGATGGCAACACAAGGGATCTCCTTTTGGTACCATACGAGACCAAGAAATTGCATTGGACAACTAAACTTTCTGATGATCTCGATTCAAAATATTCTTATCTTGTCCCAGTCAGGGTATATTTCCTAAATGAAATCTCTGCGACCGCTAATTTCACCGCGTCTTCTAAGAACATCATGTATTCTCTTGATAATCTTGAGCTCCTCAGCAACATAAGCCGGGAGCAGGAGACAAAACATTATTCTAAGAATCTGCAGCTCAGCTGTTCAGCAAGTCCATCTCTTATCTATGTCGGAAAAGAATTCACGATCACCTGTGATTTGTCAAACACAGGGAACACTGTGCTTTCTGATCTGGATGTATGCTATCAGGATGATTGTAAAACAGTCACGATCAATATAGCGAGCACAAAAATAGTGACTTTCTCTTATGTGGAGAACACATCTGGACAACATGAAGTGATTGTGACAGCAAGCAATGAAGATGTCTCGAAAGTGTCTCAGGTAGAATTCATGGCCCATAATCCTCCAAAAGTGGAGATCTCAAACATCAATCACGCAGACATGGTAGAATTCCAGGACACATTCAAGATAGATTTCCTGATAAAGAAGAAGACGACAGCGCCGATCGGGAATGTGAGCGTCTTCCTTGATCATGGAAGCCAGAACAAGCGCTGGGACCTTGATGAGATGACTATCGACAGAAGATTTCTAATAGACCTCAAAGGCAACGATCTCAAACCAGGAAACAACACCTTCACAATCTCTGTTGTCCATACAGACATGGATGGCAATCTGATCAATATCAGCAAGGATTTTGATATCAAACTAGTCAATACTTCTTTTACGCAGAATCTATGGCTTGGCGCAGAGGATGTGCTTCGGACCAAGTCAAAGTTCGGGTTATTCGCTTTTGCGATATTCGCTTTCTCTATTGGCGGGCTTCTTGGGTTCATATTGCATAGCATAAGCAAAGTGCATCATAAGAGCAAGAAATTATCGATATCTAAAGAGGCAGAAGAACTAAAAACGCTGGCAGAAGAGGATGGCGATGACATCCCTAAAGAAGAGCTTGAGGAAGCGGTATATGAAGTGATTGAAGAAAACGAGAAATTGATAAAAGAGAAAGCCCATCTCGAAGCTGAGAAGCGAAGGCTTGAGAAAGAGAAGAAGAGATTGCAGCATATCGAGAAGAGTCATCATCATAGGCATCTTGAACCCCCAAAGAAAAAGTCATTATTTGGAAAGCTGTTCTCTTCAGTCAATAAAAAAAAGGCAAAGCTGGTGTCAGAGAATCCAAATATCGACCCGACCAAGATGATCAAGGAGCTTGAGCATAAGATAGAGAAAGACATCGAAGAAGAGTTCGAAAAACTAGAAGACGAAAGCGAAAAGCTAAAAAGGAAGCGTGGTTTCGTGTAGAAAATGAAGCTTAAGAAGAAAGAAGGCGATGTCGCGAAAAAGGAGAAGGTCAAGATTCCTGACAGGATACAGGAACTTGAGAAGGAGCTCGCTAATACTAAATATAATAAAAGGACACAGATGTCGATCGGCCTTCTGAAGGCAAGGATCGCGAAACTTCGTGAGAAACAGGAATCAAGAGGAAAAGGCAGTAAGGGCGGTGATGGATATGCTGTCAGGAAGACTGGAGATGGCACTGTCCTTTTGCTTGGGTTTCCTTCTGTTGGTAAGTCAACATTGCTCAATCAATTGACAAACGCGAATTCAGAGGTGGGTGCATATGCTTTTACGACCCTAACCTGTATCCCTGGGCTTCTTGAATACAAGCATGCGAAGATACAGGTCCTTGATGTCCCTGGTGTTGTCAGGGGTGCTGCAAGGGGCACTGGCCGTGGAAAAGAGGTTCTTTCTGTCATGAGGAATGCGGATCTTGCTCTGATTGTCGTGGATGTGAATCATCCTGCTCATCTTGAGATACTGAGAAAAGAGGTCTATGACACGAACATCAGGCTTGACAAGCAGAGGCCAGATGTCAAGATAACAAAGACAGGAAAAGGCGGCATTAGGATGGGTGCTACATGCAAGCTGACTAAGATCAATTCTGACACTGTAAAAGCGATATGCAAAGAATTTAGTCTTGTCAATGCTGACATAGTCATACGAGAAGATATCACTGATGATGAATTCATTGATTGCATCGAAGACAACAAAGTGTACATGCCATCGATCGTCGCTATAAATAAGATTGACATGGTGCCGGAAGATAAGCTTGCACAGATAAAGAAGAAAGTCTGTCCGGATATCTGTATTTCTGCAAAAGAAGATATCGGAATGGGTGAACTAAAAGACTTGATATTCGATAAGCTCTGCCTAATAAGGGTATTTATGAAAGAGCCAGGCAAGAAGGCAGATATGGGCATCCCAATGATCATGCATATTGGATGCATGATAAAAGATGTTTGCGACAAACTGCATAAGGATTTCTCACGGAAATTCCGTTTCGCGAGAGTGACAGGAAACAGCGCAAAATTTGCCGCGCAGAAACTGAGCATCAACCATGTCCTTATGGATGGGGATGTGCTTGAATTGCATATCGAATGAAATTCAACTGTAACTGATCTAGATCAAAAATGAAGAATAAATCATCAAAACACACAAATTGGTTATTTATTTTGATTATCATACTTTCTGTTGTAATATCTTATAATAATATCTTCAATAATGATTTTGTATGTGATGATGTGACATTCATTGGTTGGGATGCGATAGATGAATATAAAAAGGCTCTAGAGATAAATCCAGGATATAATTCTGCACAATCGGCACTTAAAAAATTACTTGAGACGGATTGATATTGATCAATTTTTGTATTATATAACCTCAATTTTTTGATCCCCAACACATTTATATATCCTTCCAGCCTAAAATAAGCCAGAATGGGGCTAGGTATCGAACACGTAAGAGAAGGCCTAAGATTCGCTGTAAGGGCGTTATCTGGTCGAAAAGTGCGATATATAGGCACACCTGTGGAGATCTGTCATAAGATTGTCGATGATTGCTGGAATAAGCGCTATTTCACTGTCAGCGCAGGTCATTTCCATGAATTCTATATGAGGGATCTTGGATGGTGCGCAGAGAGCCTTATATCACTTGGATACAAGCAAAAACTGCTTGAATCTATGGAATACGTGCTTTCTGTGTATTCCAGACATGGAAAACTTACGACCACGATAACACCACGCGATATACCGATAGATGTGTTCTCGCTCGCTCCTGATACTTTGGCGTATTGTTTTAGGATACTTCGTTTACTCGATGCAGAAAATGTGGTCAAGAGACATAAGGCATTCCTGCAGAGCGAGATTGATAGATATCATAGATTATGCATCGACAAGAAGACATGTCTTGTGAGAGAAGACAGGTCTTTTTCATCAATGAAGGATAATCTGCGAAGAGTCTCTTCGACATATGACAACTGCATGCTATCGATGGCATCTGATGACATAGATCACTTCGGTCTCAATAACCCATTTGGCGATATGAAAAAGAAGATCGTCGATAGATTATGGTGTAATGATGGGTTCTTCTACGATGACATGGAAAAAAAGAGATATATCGCAGGAGACGCGAACATATTCCCTTTCATATGCGGTGTCACAAAAGACAGGAAGATGCTTAAGAGCTGCCTTGTGAAGATCCATGAAGCAGGGCTTGATGATCCTTTCCCGCTCAAGTACACGAACTTCCGGATAAAAGACAAAGAGCTCTGGCCGATGAATTGGTTCGCTTCGAATTATGAAGGGACGGCGATATGGATGCACATGGGCCCGTTGTATGTCAAGCTGCTGATGGGTGTCGATAAGAGGCTTTATCTGAAACACAAGGCCACTTACAGAAGACTCATAGAAGAACATGGAAATTTCCTTGAGGTCTATGAAGAAGACGGATCACCATACAAGAAGACATTCTATAGGAGTGATGAGTCGATGCTCTGGGCAGCGAACTATCTCACTTTGTGATTTGGCTCTGATTCAATGTATTGGCTCATTTTTTCTGCCATGTAATCTTCATAAATTTTTTTAGTAAATGTCTCTGCACCATTGGAATTAAGATGATCTGGATCAAAAAGCAGTTCTGGATTATAAAAGAACATGTCATAATAATCAAAATACATATATTCATCAAGAACAGAATCAATGCCATCAAATATTGTGCTATAATAATCATCTTTTGTTATGCCAAGTTTTTCCATGGCTTCATCAAATTCTTTAGATACCGGATAACTCACAAGGATTACTGTTAGATTGTTTTCTTTTGCAAGTGACAATGTTTTTAGAAAATACTCAAAAATAAGTGGGTTTATTCGTTCATATCCTTTGAAATGCACATTCGCTCTTTCCATAGCAACGGCTTCTTTATTTGGAGTTGAAGAAAAATTGATGTCTGACTTAGACCAGCCCTGATATATCTCAGTGAGTTTTGGATGATTTATGGTGTTTGCGATGATGTCAGATCCACTGCCGATAAATGGAAAATTGGCTTCAATATATAACGCAGGGTATGATTCATTACGGATTTCTTTCATTTCTGAATATGACATATATTTCTTGTAAAACCAAAGATCATTAAGTAAATGGGTATCATCTACAAGAAGTGAGGAAAAACTATGCATATCTATTTCCAGAACAATATTTTTTAGATGGACTTCGTCAACATCCAAAAGGCCTCTTAATTTATGGCTTTGTAGAAAAGTTCAAAATATAGAGTCCTTAAGCCGTAAGGCTTAAGAACAATGTAAACTATCTTTAATTTGAACAAAAAAAGAGGTTTACGAATATGAAAAAGTGTTCTGATTTTAAAACA
>Ga0210019_1003120_pt1 | contig 15454 bp, 10 predicted proteins | sample CryGeyCG2114_020_2_FD_183969 | JGI IMG/M metagenome (GOLD analysis project Ga0210019, IMG submission 183969) | Groundwater microbial communities from aquifer - Crystal Geyser CG11_big_fil_rev_8/21/14_0.20 (SPAdes) (version 2) | ecosystem: Environmental > Aquatic > Deep subsurface > Groundwater ...
TAACACGAATAAAAACCTAACCACAAAGACTCAAAGTCTCAAAGAATAACCAAGAAAAAATTTAGCTATAATTCTTGGTGGACTCTGTGTCTTTGTGTCTCTGTGGTGAATATTATTTTTTAATTCGAGAAATTCGAGAAATTCGTGGTTGCTTTTATTTTACAATTAGTTTTTCCCTTACGCTTTTTGGCACCATCTCATAACGAGAAGGCTCCATGGAATAAGATGCTCTTCCCTGAGTAATAGAGCGGAGCGCAGTTGCGTAACCGAATAAAGGGGCAAGAGGAGCAAAACCTCCAACAGCTATATTCCTTCCGCGAATTTCAGTTTTTTCTATTCTGCCGCGACGGGAATTCAAGTCCCCAATTACCTCTCCCATAAATTCTTCCGGAGTTATAATTTCAATTTTCATAATTGGCTCTAAAATAATCGGTTTGCTTTTGCGATAAGCATCCTTAAAGGCCATCGCCGCGGCAATCTCAAAAGCAAGTTCGCTTGAATCTACGGGATGAGAAGAACCGCCTAACAAGGACACCTTTAAACTAAGAACAGGAAATCCCCCTAATTCTCCGCATTCCATCGCTTTTGCCGTTCCTTTTCTTATCGCAGAAATAAATTGATGAGGAATGGCATCTCCTCTCATTTTATTTTCAAATTCCAGATTTTCTTTCCATTGAGGATCAGCAATATCCGTCAATTTTACAGGCTCTATCTCTAACTGCACGTGACCGTATTGGCCTTTTCCTCCGGTTTGTTTGATAAACTTAGCCTCTCCTGTAGCCGTCCTGGTACTGGTTTCCCGATAAGCAACTTCCGGTTTACCAATTCTTGTTTCAACCTTAAATTCTCTAACGAGACGGTCAATTAAAACCTCCAGGTGTAACTCTCCCATAGTCGAAATTATGGTCTGACCGGTTTCGCGGTCCACTTTCACTTTAAAAGTTGGATCCTCCTCGGCTAATTTAGCAAGAGAAAAACCGATTTTTTCCTGGTCTGATTTTGTCTTTGGTTCTATTGCCACCGAAACTACGGGGATGGGAAAATGTATTCTTTCCAGAAGAATAGGAAAATCTTCGCTGCAAAGAGTATCCCCGGTAGTAGTAAATTTCAAACCAATTATTGCCGCAATTTCTCCGGCATGAATCTCTTTTAAATCTTCAAATTTATTGGCGTGCACCCGGAGAAGCCGCAAAACTCTCTCCGTTTCCCTTTTATTGCCATTATAAATATAGGAGCTGCTTTTTAGAGACCCTGAGTAGGTTCGGATATAAGCAAGTTTACCTATGCAAGGCTGGTTCAGAGTCTTAAAGATAAGTCCCGCAAATTTCTCTTCATCAGATGTCTTCCTCTCTTCTTTAAGATTGGTAACAGGGTTTATTCCTTGGATAGAAGGCTTTTCTAAAGGAGAAGGAAGAAAATCGCAGACTCCATCAAGCAATAATTGAATGCCTTTATTCTTAAGAGAAGAACCGCAAAAAACCGGCAGAATCTTTCCTTTCAAAGTTTCCTTTCTGATAGCTTTTTTAAGCATCTCCGGGGATATCCGCCGATTATCCAAATATCTCTGCATAAGATTGGCATCTCTTTCCGCCAATTGTTCAATAAGTTTTTGACGATATTCTTTTGCTTTCATTTCAAGGTCAAAAGGAATTGGACTGGTCTCAAAATGCATCATATCATCTTGCTTATAGATGATTGCTCTTTCCTCCACTAAATCAACAATCCCGAGAAAATTTTTCTCACTGCCAATCGGTATCTGAAGAATGAGAGGATTTGCCAATAAACGGGAACGCATCATTTCTATAGTTCCAAAGAAATCTGCTCCGATGCGATCCATTTTGTTAATATAAGCAATACGCGGAACATCATATCTTCTTGCTTGGAACCAAACTGTCTCCGACTGGGCCTGCACTCCTCCTACTGCGCAAAAAATGCTAATAGCACCGTCAAGTACTCGCAATGATCTCTCCACCTCTGCGGTAAAATCGATATGTCCCGGGGTATCAATAAGGTTGAGGCGATAATCTTTCCAAAAACAAGTGGTAGCAGCAGAAGTGATGGTAATCCCCCTTTCCTTCTCCTGCTCCATCCAATCCATAGCAGTTGTTCCCTCATCAACATCTCCCAATCGATAAATCTTTCCCGTATAATAGAGAATCCTTTCGGTAGTAGTTGTTTTTCCGGCATCAATATGGGCAATAAGCCCAATATTTCTTGTTCTTGACAAAGAATATTCTGTTTTCATCTCATTTCTCTCTATAACAAGCGTTTGATTCATTATTATTCTCTCACAGAGGCGAGGAATGTTCCCTGTAAGCGTGCCTTTAAAGATGCTCGCGGGCATGGTGTCCCATAGGGACGAGCGAGCAGATTTACAGAGTGCAGTCAATCTCGCTGGGATTGACTAACGTGCCGCTGAAGGGAACTTCCGAGCCTCACCATCGATAGTGAGCAAAAGCGCGATTCGCCTCAGCCATACGATGGGTTTCCTCCTTCTTCCTGATAGTGTTGCCTTCCTTTTTAAAAGCATCTAATAATTCAGCCGCAAGTTTCTCCTCCATAGGCAAACCTTTCCTTCCCCGGGCAAAATCAATAATCCACCTCGTCGCCAAAGAAGTGCCGCGATTCGTTCTAACTTCCATGGGAACTTGATAAGTAGCACCTCCTACCCTTTTTGCTCTTACTTCCAAAAGAGGTCTCACATTTTCAATTGCCTTTTTAAAAAGAGTAAGAGGATCTTGCTCCGCTTTTTTTGACGCAATATCCACGGCCTTGTAAAATATGGTACAAGCTATGGATTTTTTACCTTTTTTCATTAAACAGTTAATGAATTTTGCTACTTCTTTGCTCTGGTACTTTGGATCAGGAGAAATCTCTCTTTTCCGGATATATTTTTTTCTTGGCATTTTCCTTTATTTCACCACAAAGTCACAGAGACACAGAGAAAGATTAATAAATTATATTACTATCTCTTTGTGTCCTTTGAAACTTTGTGTCTTTGTGGTAAATATTATTCTTTACTCTCTGCTTCTGCAACTGGCTCAACAGGTTTCTCCTTTTCCTTTATCTTTCCCGACTTTCCGCGTTTTGCTCCGTATTTTGACCTTGAACTTTTGCGATTTTCCACACCCATAGTATCAGCTACTCCTCTGATAATGTGATAACGAACGCTGGGAAGATCCTTCACTCTACCCCCTCGAATCAACACAATAGAATGCTCCTGAAGATTGTGGCCAACCCCGGGAATATACGCAATTACTTCTTCTCCATTCGTTAAGCGCACCTTGGCAATCTTACGTAAAGCTGAATTTGGCTTTTTGGGAGTCTGGGTTTTTACGTAAAGACAAACGCCTTTCTTTTGCGGACAATTTCTTAAAGCAGAAGATTTAGACTTTTTCTTTTTTCTCTTCCGAAGTTTTTTTATTAACTGATTTGACGTAGGCATTTTTTTTATTTAATCATTAGCCACCAACAACACACGAATAAGAACCACTATCTTTTAGGGAAAATGGAAAACAAGGGAAAAGGGAAACTACTATAATAGAATATTAATTATTAATCGATTCTTTTTCCCCTCTTTCCATCTTTATCCCCTTTTTCCTTGTTGTTGATTCGTGGTTACAATTTTTTGTCTTGTTTCACAAATCCTGTTCCCGCAGGAATTAGACTGCCAATAATAACATTTTCTTTCAACCCATAAAGCGGGTCTACTTTCCCAGTTACTGCAGCTTCAGTTAAGACCTTGGTCGTTTCCTGAAAAGATGCTGCAGAAATAAAGCTGTTACAACTAAGGGCAGTTCGCGTTATCCCCAAAATTATCGGGCCCCCTTTAGCTGGTTTCTTTCCCTTATTCAGCATCTTCTCATTCGTTTTCTGAAAGTCAAATTTGTCGATTTCTTCATCTTCCAGAAGCAGAGTATCACCAGGGTCGGTCACTTTTACCTTGGAGAGCATCTGGCGAATAACTACCTCCAGATGTTTGTCATTAATGGTTATCCCTTCCAGACGATAGACTTCCTGAACCTCATTAAGAAGATATTCCCGAAGCCTCTTTTCTCCTCCAATTTTCAAGATATCATCAAGCACTATTGGTCCATCCGTTAATTTCTCCCCACTCATTAGATATTCTCCATCAGAGACATTAAGGTGTTTCCCTATCGGAATGGTTTCCTCCTGCAGGGCTCCGGTAGAACTTTTAATTTGAACAATTCTTTCTCCTTTGGAACCTTTTAAAATTTTAACTACTCCGTTACCTTTACTGAGAATAGCCGGGTTCTTCGGCTGTCTTGCTTCAAAGAGTTCCGAGACCCTGGGCAATCCTCCGGTAATATCCTGAAGTTTGCCGGAAACTCGCGGAATTTTGGCTAGAAGATCAGTCTTCTTTGCCATCTGTCCTTCCTTTACCATTATATTCGCTCCTACAGGAAGATAATAGCAGGCAACTGTTTTACCATCTTTTTCAATAAGAATTGTAGGTTCTAAATTCTCCTTATGTTCAATAACTACTTTTTTCTTAAGTCTCGTTATCTTCTCAACCACTTCCCTAACAGTAACACCCTTTTTGATATCCTGAAATTGTACTTTTCCGCCTTTTTCAGCAATTATCGAAATAACATAGGGATTCCATTCCGCAAGAAGAGCGCCTTTTGAAACTTTTGCCCCTTCTTTTACTTTTAAGAAGGCTCCGACTACAGAACTATATTTTTCTATTTCTCGATCACGATCATCATAAATAGCAATTTCCCCATCTTTATTAAGGAGAATTTTTTCTTCATTCTTGCCAGTAGCAACCTTCAAATTTCGCAGTCGAACATAACCTCCATATTTTGACCTAATTTTTGATTCCCCCACAATTCTGCTGGCAATCCCGCCATAATGAAAAGTGCGCAGAGTTAATTGCGTTCCCGGCTCTCCGATAGACTGAGCTGCAACAATACCTACTGCTTCACCCAATTCGGCAAGTCGGCGCGTGGCTAAATTCCATCCATAACATCTTCTGCATACTCCTTTTGGACTCTTGCAAGTAAGTACTGAACGAATTTTGATTCTTTCTATGCCTGCCAACAGAATGTCATCAGCAATTTCTTCAGTAATCACCTCGTTTTTCTTCACAATAATGCGGTCAGTAATAATATCAACAACGTTCTTCAAAGCAACTCTTCCAACAATTCTTTCTTTCAGGGAAACCACAATTTCCTCGGCTTTAAAGATAGGCCCAATAAAGAGGCCATCAATGGAACCGCAATCCTCTTCCATAACTATTACATTTTGGACAACATCAACAAGCCGCCGGGAGAGATAACCTGCCTCGGCAGTCTTTAAAGCGGTATCCACCAAACCTTTTCGCCCTCCATGGGTAGAGATAAAATATTCAAGAACGTTTAATCCTTCTTTAAAGTTAGAAACAACCGGGGTTTCAATAACTTCTCCAATTCCACCAGTCACTTTTCTGGTCGGTTTGGTCATCAAACCTCTCATTCCCGCTAATTGGTTTACCTGAGCGTGAGTTCCCCTGGCGCCAGAATCAACCATGATAAAGACAGGATTAATATATTCATCTCCATGTTTTTTCTCAAGAGCACGAAAAACCTCCTCGGAAATTTTATTAGTAAAGGAAGTCCAGGTATCAATCACCTGATTATATCTTTCGCCATCGGTAATTACGCCTTTACGATACTCTCTTTCAAATGTTTTTGTCTTAGATTTTGCTTCTTCAACTAAATCATTCTTTTTCTCGGGAATTATTAAATCATCTGTTGAAATAGAGATACCCCCAATGGTAGCAAATTTAAATCCCAACTCTTTTACTTCATCTAAAAATTTTATTGTTTTCTGATAGCCAAATTTAGAAAAAATTTCATTAATTAATTCTCCCATGATACTTTTATTAATAAGGCAATTTTTGAAACCTAATCCAGCAGGTAAAATCTCATTGAAAATAATTCTGCCTGCGCTAGTCTCAACAATCTCTCGGTCTAGCCGAACTTTAATTTTGTTATGTAAAGAAAGTTTGCCAAAGCGATAATCAGCTAAAACTCTTTTAAAATCGCTATAAATTTTAAGAGCGCTTTCTTTTGGTTGGATACTCGTTAAATAATAGCATCCGACTACAATGTCCTGGCTCGGGGTAACAATAGGTTCCCCGTTGGCCGGAGAAAAAAGATGACTCTCGGCATTCATCAGAAGGTTGGCTTCCATTTGCGCTTCGGGAGAAAGAGGAATATGCACCGCCATTTGGTCTCCATCAAAATCAGCATTAAAGGCGGCACAAACAAGAGGATGTAATGTAATTACATTGCCTTCAATTAATCTGGGGCGAAAAGCCTGAATGGATAAACGATGAAGTGTCGGCTGCCTATTTAAAAGAATAAGGTGATCTTTTACTACATTTTCTAAGATCTCCCAAACTTCCGGTTCATTTTTCTCCAGGGCTTTTTTCGCCGAACTTATGGTATGGATATATTCTCTTTTTCTTAATTCTTTCAGGATAAAAGGGGCGAAAAGTTCAAGAGCCATAGCTTTGGGCAATCCACATTCATTAATTTTTAATTCAGGTCCAACAACAACAACCGCCCTCCCCGAATAATCAACTCTTTTACCTAAAAGATTCTGCCTAAATCTACCCTGTTTGCCTCTAAGAGAATCTGAGATTGATTTAAGAGGTCGATTCCCGCGACCAAGAACTGGATTTTTCCCATGTCGACCATTATCCAGGAGATTATCTACTGCTTCCTGAAGCATACGCTTCTCATTGCGAATGATAATTTCAGGAGCTCTCAACTTCAATAATTTTCTTAAACGATTATTACGATTAATAATTCTCTGATAGAGATCATTAAGGTCGCTGGTAGCAAATCTTCCTCCGTCCAAAGGTAAAAGAGGCCTGAGGTCGGGAGGCAATACCGGGATAAGATTTGTAATCAACCACTCAGGTTTCGTTTCACTCTTTTGCAATCCTTTGGTAATTCTAAGGTTCTTAATCAGGCTTTTTCTTTTATTTCTGTCTTTGGTAGATTTTATTTTTCGCAAAAGATTGCTTTCATTTCTATTTAAATCAATTTCCTTTAAAAGTTCTTTGACTGCTTCTGCTCCAATACCAGATTTAAATCCTTTACACTTTTTGACCTTTTGGTAATCCTCTTCTTTAATTAACTCTTTCTTCCGATATGAACTCTCTCCGGGATCAATTACGACATAGCGTTCAAAATAGAGAATCATTTCTAATTTACTCTGCGGCATTTCCAAAAGCAGTCCCATCCAGTTACCGGTACTTTTAAATAACCAAACATAACTTACCGGACTGGCAAGTTCAATATGCCCCATTCTTTCCCGGCGAACATCAGATGTGGTTATCTCTACACCGCAACGGTCACAAATAATGCCTTTATGTTTAATCTTTTTATACTTCCCACAAGCGCATTCCCAATCTTTCTCCGGCCCAAAAATCTTCTCGCAGAAAAGACCATCTTTCTCTGGTTTGAAGGTGCGGTAATTAATTGTTTCTGCCTTTTTAACCTCTCCAAAGGACCAGGAACGAATGGTCTGAGGAGAAGCAATACACAGGGAAATCTCTCTTTTGCCTTGCTTATTCTTTCCTATTCTGACATCCAATCCTAGGCTTCTTAATTCCTTCATCAAAACATTAAATGATTGTGGAATCCTCTGCTCAGAGAAATTTTTTTCCTTAACAATCGCTTCATAAATCTTTTTTCGCCCAACCGTATCATCGCTTTTTACCGTGAGCATTTCCTGCAAAGTATAAGCGGCTCCATAACCTTCTAAAGCCCAAACTTCCATCTCGCCAAACCTCTGCCCCCCAAGTTGCGCCCTGCCTCCCAAGGGTTGCTGGGTTACTAACGAATACGAACCAACGCTGCGGGCATGCATCTTTTCATCGGCTAAGTGGATTAATTTCATCATATAAATGTAACCTACGGTAACCTTTTGAATAAAAGGTTTTCCGGTTGTGCCATCATAAAGAGTAATTTTCCCATCTTCAGGAAGATGAGCTTTCTTAAGAAAATTTTTTATTTTTTCTTCAGAAAGACTTTCAAAAACAGGAGTTGTAATTGAAATCCCCAAAGTTTTTGCCGCCCATCCCAAATGTGTTTCCAGGATCTGCCCGATATTCATCCGGGAAGGAACGCCCAAAGGATTTAATACAATTTCTACCGGGGTGCCGTCAGCAAGATAAGGCATATCTTCCTCGGGCAAAATCCGGGCAATTACACCTTTATTACCATGGCGGCCGGACATTTTATCCCCCACTGCTACTGATTTTTTAACTGCTATTTCTACAATAACTCTTTTGATAACGTCAGAAGGAAGTTCATCGCCTTTCTTGATTTTATCAATTAATTTTGCTTCCTGAGAATTAATTTTATCTATCTCTACGATGATTAATTCTAAAAGTTTTTTAATTGACAGTTTTAGTTCTTCCTTTCTATTTTTAAAGAGAGCCGAAATTTTAGTTTTGACTTTTTCTCTTTTTTTAAAATCATAACTTTTTAGACCCGAAAATGCCGTAAGAAATTTGTTTTTTTGAAGAGAAGGAATTAAAGCCTTAATTCTTTCCACTCCCAATTCAAGAATTTTATTTTTCTTTGCGTTAAAGTCTTTTTGGATTTTCAGAATTTCTTTCCTCTCTGCTTTCTTTTCCTGGTTGCTTTTTTTCTGAAAACAACGGGAAAATTTCTCCACCTTAACCACAATTCCTGAAATACCAGGAGGAACGTAGAGAGAGGTATTGGATACATCCTTTGCCTTTTCTCCGAAGATTACCCGGAGAAGCCTTTCCTCGGAAGAAAGTTCTGTTTCACCTTTGGGAGAAATTTTCCCAACAAGAATATCATTGGGTTTTACTTCAGCTCCTATCCGGATGATTCCCTCTTCGTCTAAATTTATAAGCGTTTCCTCAGAAAGATTTGGGATATCACGAGTAATTTCCTCCACGCCTAATACTGTCTCCCTTGATTCTATCTTAAATTCCTTAATGTGAATAGAAGTATAAACATCTTCCTTTACTAATTTTTCACTAATTAAAATGGCGTCTTCAAAGTTATAACCATACCAGGACATAAAAGCAACAAATACATTCCTCCCCAAACTAAGTTCACCTTGTGAAATCGCTGAACCATCACTAATAATTTGACCTTTTTTTACTACTTCTCCCTTATGTACAATTGGAGATTGATAAAGACAGGTATTCTGGTTCAATCGGAGAAATTTCCTACAATCCTGGGTCACCTCATCTCTTAATTGGAGGGGTAAGACAGATTTACTTCTAATTACAATTTTTCTGCTGTCTACATCTACAACTTTTCCATCTAATTCTGCCTGCAAAACTGCTTTGGAATCTCTTGCAATAATCCTTTCCATTCCGGTTTTTACCAAAGGCGGTTCCGGCTTAATTAAAGGTGCCGTCTGTCGTTGCATATTACAACCCATCAGGGCCCGATTAGCATCATCATGTTCCAGAAAAGGAATCAGAGAGGCAGTTGGGCTTAAGATTTGTTTCGGAGATATATCTATATAATCAACTAACGAAGGACTAACCCTAAGAAATGACCCTTTAAATCTCACTGAAATCTCCTTCTCTAAAAAGTTGCTATTTTTATCCAGAGGAGAATTGGCCTGGGCGATAGCGAATTTATCTTCTTCATCGGCTAACAAATATTCTATTTTATCGGTTACCTTTCCTTTTATTACCTTGCGGTAAGGCGTCATTAAAAAACCGAATTTATCTATTTCGCTATAGATAGCTAAGGATGTAATTAGTCCAATATTGCCTCCCTCCGGCGTTTCAATAGGGCAAATTCTTCCATAATGCGTGTGATGAACATCTCTTATTTCAAACCCTATTCTTTTCCTTTCGCTTATTCCCCCTTCTCCGATAGCGGTAAGTCTTCTCTTATGGGTTAATTCAGCAAGCGGGTTGGTCTGATCAAGAAATTGGCAAAGTTGACTCCGGTTAAAAAAATCGTTAATGGCAACCGAGAAAGAACGGGAATTCACCAGATCCAGAACGGTGGTAATGTTTGGCCCTTGAAAAGTCGTCTTTTCCTTAATAAATCTTGATAGTCTTGCTAAGCCAATCTCTACATGAGACCTGATTAATTCGCCCACTCTCCTTACCCGTTTATTTCCCAAATGATCAATATCATCAACGTCTCCCTTTCCTTTTAACAGAGCAAGCAAATATTTCACAGTTTCAACAATGTCAGTTTTAGTTAGAGTTTGCCCTCCTAAATTTAAGTTAAATTTCTTGTTTAATTGTTCCCTTCCCGGCAAAGAAAGGTCGTAACTATATTTGTTGAAAAAAAGTTGTTCAAAATAAGTGGTAGCGATTTTGAGGTTTTTAGGATAGCCAGGCCGCAAGAGACTATAAATTTTCAGAATTGCTTCATCAGAATTCTTTACATAATCCCGGTGCAAAGTGTTAAGAATGATTTCTTCTGCATTTTGTTGCCGGCCAAGAGCCTCCAAAATTTCTTTATCCGTGTCATATCCCAAAGCCCGCAAAAAAGTAGTAGTAAAAACTTTACCTCTTTTTCCCAGGGAAACATACAACAGATTATTGTGAATGTTAAACTCAAGTCCTATCCCTCGCAGAGGAATGATTCTCGCTGAATATAATCTTTGTGCACCAAATGTTAGCTCCTCTTTAAAGTAAACTCCGGGAGATTTTTGAAGTTGCTGAATAACTACTTTTTCAACTCCATTAATAACAAAAGTTGCTCTTTCAGTCATTATCGGAAGAGCCCCAAGATAAATTTCCTGCTCTTTAATTTCTTTGATCTTTTCAGCAGGAGAAGAATCTTTGCTCTCTCTTTTCTCTCTAATAATAAGACGAAATTTCACTTTAAGATTAAAAGCATAAGTAGTTTTGTTATATTGGCATTCGAGTTGGTTGTAGCGAGAGGCTTCCAGAGAATAACTCAAATATTCCAAAGTAAGAAGATTGTCATCGCTGGAAATAGGAAAAAACTTTCGTAAAGCAGATTCTAATCCCTGGTCCTCCCTTTTTGATGGTTCGATATCCTTCTGAAGAAAATCTTCATAAGAAGAAAACTGACTTTTTAAGAGATCAGGGATTTCCTCTAATAAAAAAATTTTTCTATCCTCTTTCATCTTTATCTACGTTTTTTTCGTAAAGGCTTGGAACATTCCCTGTAAGCGTGCCTTTAAAGATGCTCGCGGGCACGGTGTCCCATAGGGACGAGCGAGCAGATTTACAGAGTGCAAATTCCTCGCTGGGGAATTAAACGTGCCGCTGAAGGGAACTTCCGAGCCTACTTTATTTCTACTTTAGCGCCAACTGCTTCCAATTTCTTTTTAATCTCTTCCGCTTCTTTTTTCTCTATTTTCTCCTTAATAGGCTTCGGAGCAGACTCTACAAAATCTTTTGATTCTTTCAATCCTAAATTAGTAATGGATCTTATCTCTTTGATTACCGGAATTTTCTTTTCCCCTACTTCAGTTAAAATTACGTCGAAAGAAGTTTTTTCTTCTTCTTTAGCAGGAGCTTCTCCGCCAGCAGATGCTTGCGGTGAAGCAGCAACAGGAAAAGAAGCGCTTACCCCAAATTTCTCCTCCAAAGCTTTTATTAATTCCGATAATTCTAAAATATTCATATTTCCAATTGCCGCAACAAAATCTTCTTTAGAAATTGTTTTTTCTCCTTTTTTCTCTACAACTTTTTTCTCCTTCTTTGCAGATTTAACCACTTTTTTTTCCGCGATCATTTTATCTCCCCTTTTTTCTAACCACGAATTATACGAATTAACCGAATTTATTTAATTAGTGAAATTCGAGCAATTCGTGGTTGTTTATTTCTTTTTCTTTATATTATTTAGCACCTTAATAAAATTATAAACAGGTGCCTGTAACAGATTTAAAAATCGCACTAAAGGAAGCGATAGCATACCTACTAATTTTGCCTTAAGAACTTCCCGAGAAGGTAATTTTGCCAATGATTGAATCTCGCCAGAAGAAAAAATTCTACCACGATGATATCCCGCTTTGATCTTAAAAGATTCAAACTCTTTTTCAAAGCTTGTTAAAATTTTTGCGATCTCTTGGACATTCTCTTCATCAGTAAGAACAAAACCTATTACCTCATTTAAATTTTCTAAATGAGGCACGAAGTTTTCCAAATAAAGTTTTTTTAAAGCTATCAGCGTAAGATTTTTCTTTACTACCTTACAATTCCCTCCCTTTTCTTTTAATCTTTGTCGTAAATTCGTAACTTGTGGAACAGAAAGGGAAGAAAAATTTATTAAAAGAGAAATGTTAGCATCCTCAAATATTTTTGTCAATTCCAGAACTTTCTTTTCGTTTTCTTTCCTGGGCATCTTTATCTTTGTTTAATTTTTTAACCTCAATGAAGGGGACATGGTGAAACTGAGAGACCAAGACTTAATGCCTTGGCTCTTGGGCAAAAGATTTTTCACCGAAGTTACCGTCACATTTATATTTTCTATTAAATCAGATTCTTTAAACGAAATTTTACCTACCGGCAGATGAATATTTCCCCCCTCATCCATTTTAAATTGAACCTGACCTTTTTTTATCTTCTCTATTCTTTCTCCTATTTCATTCGTAATAGTGCCGGCCTTAGGAGTAGGCATTAAACCTTTAGGTCCTAAATAGCGGCCAACTTTTGAAACTTCTTTCGCGCAATCCGGGGTGGTAACAACAACATTAAAATCGCTCCAACCTTTGTTTATCTTTTCCAGAAATTCCTCGAATCCAACAAAATCTGCTTTAGCATCCTTTGCCTCTTTAACTTTTTCGCCTTTCACTAAAGCAAGAATTTTTACCTTCTTACCTGTGCCATGAGGAAGATCGATCAGTCCTCTCGTTATCTCACCTTTCTTGGGCACTAAAAGATGAAAAGCTAATTCTACCGTTTCATCAAATTTAGAAGATCCTTTGATTTTTTTGAGAATAGAGATTGCCTCTGAAATCTCATAAATTTTATTCTGATCAATTAATTTTAAAGCTTCCCGATATTTTTTTGACCTTTTCATTCTACTTCAATGCCCATACTTTTAGCTGTTCCTTCAATTATCTTAACCGCTTGTTTTAAATCTCTGGTATTAAGATCTTCCAACTTTAATTTAGCAATTTCCTCTACATCTTCTTTTTTGACCTTGCCAATTTTCTCCTTATTCGGAGTGCCAGAAGCTTTAGCGATACCGGCGGCCTTCTTCAAGAGAGATGAAGCGGGAGAAGATTTTAAAAGATAGGAAAATGAGCGGTCTTCGTAGATAGTAACTACTGCGGGAATAATCATTCCTTCCTTCCCCTTAGTTTTCTCATTAAATGAGTTGCAAAATTCCATTATGTTAATCCCATGTTGCCCTAAGGCAGGGCCAATAGGAGGAGAGGGAGATGCCTGCCCTGCAGGTATTTGCAACTTTACCAAAGCTTTAATTTTCTTCGCCATATTATTTTTTGAGGTTCTTTAAACTTTCTCTACTTGCCAGTATTCTAATTCAACCAGCGTTGCTCTGCCAAAAATAAAAACACTCACTTTTAATTTTTCCTTATCAGGTTTTACTTCCTTGATAATACCGCTAAAATTGGCAAATGGGCCATCTTTAATTTCTATATGCTCTCCCTTTTCAAATTCTAATCTGGGAGCAGGCTTTTTCTTTTCCTCTAAGACATTTAGAAGCGTTTGAATTTCCTCTTCCGGTAAAGGGGTAGGCATATTTCCTTCTCCTAAAATATCTAAGACACCTGGAATGGATTGTATCCTATACCAGATTTCTTCGTTAAAATCCATTTTTACCAGGATATATCCGGGAAGAAATTCTCGGGGGCTTATCTTCCTTTGCCCTTTGACGATTTCCGTGATTTCTTCAGTAGGGACAATTACCTCAAAGATATTACTTTCTCCCTGTTTAATAAAATGATCAAGCAAAGATTTAACTTTTTTCTCCTGACCTGCCCTCGTATGAACTACATACCAACTCTTAACCATAATAAATTTGGGCTCTCCGAAAAGTGCACTGACAAAAGCTTCTTCTGATATTGTTGATGAAGGACTTTTTGGAGTGTCTTTTCTATCTGAAGAAAATGCTAATAAACCTGGAAAAAAGCGCATCCACTGTTCCCGTGAGCATTGAAAGTAAAATTGTAACAAAAAGAACTAAAATTGTAAATTTCTGCAGAATCTTCCTTGCCGGCCAAGACACCTTCCTAAATTCTATAGATATATCATGAAAAAATTCTTTTATCTTAGGCATAATAGTGTAAAAACGTAAGAGTTAAGTTATCCTGAAATACCATATGATTACAGTGATTATAAAGGAGATTACAGTGATTTTTATCTTTAATCACCGTAATCAAGAAGTTTAATCTCTGTAATCAGTAATAGTTTTAGAGAAACTAACCTATTACGTAAAAACAGATTTAGAGTGTTGTTTAGCACGGACGCTGTGCGACGAGTAAGGAGCACGAGATAGCGTCGGGTGCGAGTCAGTGAGCACCCTGCCTGACGAATCCGCCAGAGTTCTTTGGCGGATGAGAAGACCGCCGAGTCAGTGAGGCGGGCAGGAAATCCCGACCTATTCTCCCTTAAGCAGGCCTGGAGGGGTGCTAACGCGACGAGTAAGGAGCGTTGCTTAGCACGCCCGCCGAGTCAGTGAGGCGGGCCGGGAATCCCGACCTATTCTCCCTTAAGCAGGCCTGGAGGGATTCGAACCCCCAACGGTCGGATTTGGAGTCCGATGCTCTCGCCATTAGAGCTACAGGCCTATTTTTTATAATGCTATTTCTTTATGCAAAATGTGCTTTTTACAAAATCTGCAATATTTTTTAATCTCTATCTTACTCTTTAATTTGTCGCTTTTTCTTTTCTTCTTATTTACCGTAGTTGTATAATTACGCCTTTTGCATTCCGAGCAGAACAATCCTACAATTTCCCGCATAATCTAAAACAAATTTTTACCACGAATACACACGAATGAACACCAAGAAAACAATTATTTAAGAATTAACTAAAATATCTGTAGTTTTTATTCGTGTGCATTCGTGGCTAATTTAATTGCATAGGAATTTCCTTTTTCTAACCACGAATTAACACGAATTACTCTAATTCGTAAAATTCGATAAATTCGTGGTTTTATAACTTGTTCTTTTTTTCTTGAAAGGAATACAATGGTCTTAATGCCAAATGAATTTTTTTAACTTTCATCCACGAATTAACACGAATAAGAATTTGCCAGAGAACTTTGGGCGGATGGCAGAGTTTACTCTGCTGTCGAGCTCCAAGGGAGTCCCTTCGGGACAAGCTCGACAACTACAGGTTACTTCTATTTTTTCGTGTTCATTAGTGTTCATTCGTGGTTGCTATCATTCAATTATCTCGCTGATTGCTCCTGCCCCTACTGTTTTTCCACCTTCCCGAATCGCAAAGCGAAGACCTTTCTCCATCGCCACTGGG
>Ga0210019_1003121_pt1 | contig 15451 bp, 20 predicted proteins | sample CryGeyCG2114_020_2_FD_183969 | JGI IMG/M metagenome (GOLD analysis project Ga0210019, IMG submission 183969) | Groundwater microbial communities from aquifer - Crystal Geyser CG11_big_fil_rev_8/21/14_0.20 (SPAdes) (version 2) | ecosystem: Environmental > Aquatic > Deep subsurface > Groundwater ...
TCGCATCATGATATTATAGCCGGAGGGCCGGGGAATGACAGTTTGCAAGGAGATTGCATTGATGGAGTTGCGCCCGGATATCTTAGTATAGGTACAGAATACGGTTTTTATAAAACAAATGACGTCTCGCATTTTGAAGTAGGTAGAAACCCGCTTTATATGGCAATTAGACCAGGCAATGACGTGCTTCTTGGCGGTGATGGTAATGACAGATTATTCGGTGAGCAAGGAAATGATATCTCCGATGGCGGGCAGGGAAGTGACCAGCTATACGACTCTGTTGGAAATGATGTGCTGATAGGAGGGAATGAATATGCGTTATATGAGAATTTGCTTTCCGGCTCACCAATATATAATTCGCCTAATCCTGTTTATGCTATTACCGATGCCAAAATAGGTAATCACAACCTCCCCGGATCGACCCCATTGCAATCAACCGATACAATCATCGTTCATGCCGGACAAGTTCCCGCGCAAGGTGAAACCGTAGAAACTAATACTATTGTGGGTGTGTTGCCTGCATCAACCGCAACTAAGTTCTATAATGTGTTATCCGATTTTATCCAAAACCATGAAACTATGAAATCCACCAGATATGGAAATATCAGCCTTGAGCAGGCAGGTTATGACCCAACTGTAATGATGCGTGGACTTGGACTGAGAGGTAATAATACTGAGTTGCCCGATGTTTATAAATATGTAGATGGTAAGAGATTCGCCAAATATGATAAGAGGGTTTCTTTTGGCTCATTGCCCGATGATTCCTTCGTTGAAATTAAAATTACCGATAAAGAAAAAGGCATAGGGATTGTAAGAATTTACAATGTGCAAGTTAATGGTGAAGTGCGCACGCCTAATGTAATGACCAATAGGTATGAGATATACGGCATATCGCGTTTTGATTTTAGGCAAGGGTTAAACTATGATTCGAGTTCATACAAGAATGATGGTGATGGCAAGACTAAAATCACTACTGGGCTAATGAATGAGAACCAGCCATTGTTGATTGATATGGAAACCCACAGAGCATATTATTATTCTAGCTCTGCCGATTTGGATTTGAACAGGTCGGAGGGACTGGCCTCTGCAACTTCCATAGACCAGATGGACGCTCATGGAAATTTAGCAGAAACAAAATCTATTGCCGATAAGCTATCACCTGATGCGCAGGGAGAAGCCGCAAAGATTATTGCAGGGCTGCGCGATGGAAACTTGGCCGAAGATTACGCCGTTTTGCAACCAAAAGATATTAGGAATAATGATTTAAGCAAAAAAGCCGAAGAAGCAGAGATTATGGTATAATTGCCGTATTTCTATTACCTAATTTTTTCATCATCATCGAGTAATCCACCTAATTCACGACCACCCAAAATATGCACATGGAAATGCGCTACAGATTGCGAGGCATCCGCGCCGTGGTTTGTAATCAGGCGATAACCATTCTCCACCAAACCTAAATCGGCGGCTATTTTCTGAACTTTGGCGAAGAAATTTGCAACTTTATCAGCCCCGCTTTTGGCGAAATCATCAAATGATACAAAATCGCCTTTTGGCACAACCAAAACATGCACAGGCGCAGCTTTTGAGATATCTTCAAATGCCAGCACATCATCATCTTCATAAATTTTCGCAGCAGGAATCTCGCCTCTAATTATCTTCGCAAAAATATTTTCTTTGTCATAAGCCATAAATCCATAATGCCAACATTATGATTTTTGTCAATGCGCTCTCTAGATGATTTTTTAACCAATATCTGCTATAATTATCCTATGGCTAAAGCTCCAAGCGATTATGCAAAATGGAATCCGGGTTTGAAAAACGGTGAGAAAAAGCTTGCCTCAATTCTCAAAACTTTACCCGCGAATGAGCAGGCGGATATCAGCTCTATAGTCAAATTATTTGAAAACCCGTCCTCGCCGGTTGCTTTGCCCGGTGCGGTTTCGCTGGAGCGCCATGATTGCATTCATATTATGCTCGGGCGTGGGCTTTTGCCGCAGGATGAGGCTTTTGTGATTGGCTTCACCATGGGCACGGCCAAGCATATCACGGGTTTTGAGGAATCAATTTTCAAGAAAGCCTCGATGTATTTATATCCAAAGCAATATCGCTTCAGCAAAAATAATCTGATAGCGTTTGAACTTGGTTTGCGCTACGGCAAGGCGTGCAAAGTGACGGAAATATACGAATTCCCGTTTGAGGAATATGAGCAGGAGAAAATCAGCGTGATTCGGCGCAAATTGGGGGTGAGCCTGCATGAGCTCCGCCAAATTTATCGAGCTGAAAAATTATTATTGCCAAATACGCGATGCAGCAAACGCCTTCCAGTTTAGAGGGGCAGGGATTTGGGGAGGACATCCCGTATACACTAAGCGATTTTGCAAAACTTGTTGAAGTCCGGACGTGGGCTGCGCGGGTGCAATTTGCTTGAATCGCCATAGCCGATATTTATCAGGAAATTTGATTTCCATTTAGTGCCGTCTAAAAACTCCGCATCCACCCCATCATTATTAAACCCGCTCATCGGGCCGCAATCCAAGCCAACTGCGCGGCAGGCGAGAATGAAATATGCGCCTTGCAAACTGCCATTTCTAAACGCGGTTTGCTTTATTGCTTCCTCATTTCCCTCAAACCAGCTTTTTGCATCAGCATGCGGGAAAAGCCACGGCAGTTCGTTATAAAATTCCATATCATGTGCGATGATAGCGCAAACCGGAGCTTGCATAGTTTTCTCAACATTTCCTTCTGCCAGATGCGGTTTAAGCCTCGCCTTTGCTTCATCAGATTTCACAAAAACAATTCGCATCGGTTGGCAATTTGCCGAAGTCGGCGCAATTTTCGCCAAATCATAAGCTTTTTGCAAAAGCTCGTCCGGTACATCTTTTTCGAGCCATGCGCTATGCGTTCTGGCATCGTTGAAAATTACGTCCAAAGCTTGTTGATTAATCTCTGTCATTATCTCTTTTCATCCTACGTTTTTGCAATTCATAAATAACTTCATCAAGCGTAACATCGGCTTCCGCCAACAGCACGAAGAGGTGGAACATCAAATCGGCAGATTCATCAATCAGCTCTTTTTTATCGCCTTTCATTGCGGCAATTACGGTTTCCACCGCTTCTTCGCCAACTTTTTGAGCGATGCGTGAGCGCCCTTTTTTGAACAGGGCAGCAGTGTATGAATTATTCATGCCAGAGTCTTTGCGTTCTCTGACTAGCTCATATAATTCTTTCAATAATGCATCAAATTCACTCATGCAGCCAATCTAACAGGAATATTTCTTTCTGCCATATATTTTTTTACCTCATCAATCGTATATTCACCAAAATGAAAAATTGAGGCTGCGAGTAGGGCGGTTGCTCCGGCTTCTGCGCCTTCCACGAAATGTTTTGGTTCACCAACACCGCCGGATGCAATCACCGGAATTTCCACCGCCGCGCAAACTGCTTTTGTGAGTTTTACGTCAAATCCCTGTTTTGTGCCGTCCCTATCCATTGAGGTCAGCAGAATCTCGCCACAGCCATAATCGGCCATTTTTTCTGCCCATTCGATTGTGTTTATTCCGGTGGGTTTTCTGCCGCCATGGGTGAATATTTCCGGTGCATCGCCATTCCATTTGGAGTCTATGGCAACGACAATGCATTGATTGCCGAATTTCTCCGAGGCTTTTTTGACAAACTCCGGCTCATAAACTGCGGCAGAATTTATCGAAACCTTGTCCGCTCCGGCGCGCAGCAAATTGCGGATATCATCCAATGTGCGCACGCCACCGCCCACTGTCATCGGCATGAAGCATTCAGAGGCCACGGCGGAGATGATGTCATATAATATCCCACGATTTTCATGCGTGGCGGTGATGTCCAGAAAACATAGCTCATCCGCACCCTGTGCCTCATAGGCTTTTGCCTGTTCGACAGGGTCGCCCGCATCGCGTAATTCGAGAAAGTTCACGCCTTTTACAACGCGCCCGTCTTTTACGTCAAGGCAGGGGATGATTCTGGTTTTCAGCATTTTGAGATATTATTTGATAATATTATTGATTACAAATTATTCAATTCTTCGGCGGTGAAAATATTGTCATAAAGCGCGCGGCCAATCACCACGCCTTCAAGCTTGCCGCTTTCCTTGAGTTCTTTTACGTCATCAAGGCAAGCAACACCGCCCGATGCGATTACGGGGATATTCACGGAATCGGCAAGTGTGATTGTTTCTTCCAGATTCACGCCTTCCATCACGCCGTCACGGGCGATATCGGTATAAATAATTGCTGCAACGCCGGAATCTTCAAATGATTTTGCCAAATCCACGGCTTTGGTTTCGGAGGTTTTGAGCCAGCCATGAGTTGCTACTTTTCCACCTTTTGCATCAATTCCGATGGCAATTTTGTTGGGATATAATTTGCATAATTCTTTGACAACACTTGGCTTTTCTAATGCTAATGTCCCCAAAATTACGCGGCTAACCCCCGCCTCAATCCAAGCTTCTGCGGTTTTGATATCGCGCACACCGCCGCCAAGCTGCACTGGAACATTCACGGCGCGAATGATTTTTGAAACGGAATAAATATTCTTTGGTTTACCTTCGATTGCGCCGTTCAAATCAACAACATGTATCCATTTAAAGCCTGAATCTTGCCATTTTTTGGCTTGCTCAACAGGGCTGGTAGAAAACACGGTTTCCTCATCCATTCTGCCCTGAATCAGACGCACGCAGTTGCCGTCTTTTAAATCAATTGCCGGATAAATTATCATACTAAATCCTTATAATAAAAATAACCTGTGACGAATTGCCCGTCCACCATTTCATATTTATCAAGCTCGCCCCATTTGTTGAAGCCATAGCTCTCATAAAGTTTGACTGCGGCTTCCTGAGTGGCGCGTACTTCGAGTTTTAAAATCCTGAATTTATCTTTGCGTGCTTCTTCCTCAACGGCAGCGAGCAGCATTTTTGCCAAACCATGACCGCGCGCCCAAGGTGCTACGAAATGCTCATGTGCGGAAGCGGCAAAGCTCTGCGATTGCTTGTTCCCCGGCGGTGTGATGAATTGAACTGCGCCGGCAATAACTCCGTCCAGCCTGCCAACGAAAATTTCACGATTCGGGACGAGCAACAATCCCTTCCAATATGCTTCAATCTTTTCACGGCTGGGGGCTTTTAGCCAGTTAAAACCAACCGAAAAACCGAGCCCATCCTCGATAGTTTTTTCCATCGCATCGCATAAATCATCTAAATCCGAGCCTTTAAACTCGGTAAGCTTTTCAACTATTATCATTGGTGGCGTTATATCCTGAGCTAAATCCTGCGACACTTAAATCTCCAAAAAGTTTTTCAAAAGAGAAAGGCCAATTTGCTGGCTCTTCTCTGGGTGAAATTGTACACCCATTATATTACCCTTTGCAACTATTGCCGTTATTGCACTGCCGTAATCGCATGTAGCTAGAACATATTTTTCATCACAATGCAACTGGTACGAGTGGACGAAATATACATCACCGCTAATTTTATCATTTAATGGTTGAGATTTGGTTAAGTTTAGCGAATTCCAACCCATATGCGGAATCGGCAATCCCTTGTCGGAAGGCTTGATTTTTCGCACTTCTCCGCCAATCCAGCCCAAGCCATCATGCTCGCCATATTCATAGCCTTTTGCTGCGAGAAGTTGCATGCCAACGCAGATGCCCAAGAATGGTTTTTTATTGTCCAGAACTTGCTTTTCCAGCTCTGCCACCATCCCATTCAGCGCCCGTAAACCAGCTGCGCAATCGCCAAATGCACCAACGCCGGGCAGCACAATATGAGTTGCGGATTGTAAATCCTTTGGGTCGGAGGTGATTTGCACTATCCCGTCTGAAATATGCTCAAACGCCTTGCTGACTGAGCGCAAATTGCCTGAGCCATAGTCAATAATAACGGTGCGTGTGGTTTTAGTCGTTTTCGTCATGCTTAAAGTTGTGCTCTTCTTCCATATAGCGTTTTACATCTTCGGGAATTTCATCAGAAATCCCTTTTTTTATCACTTTGCCATAATCGAGGAAATTTACAACTTTTTGGTTGTCATAATCTTGCTGCATTTGCATGACGGTTTTTTTCTCGGCTTCAATATACACCCAGAATTTCTTGCCGGAGGAGTTTGTGCCGCGACAAAGCACAATCGCATTATGTGTTTCCAGCTTGATTTTTTGTTCAAATGTTAGTGACATAGGCGGATTATATAGAAAAAGCCTGAATTTTCAAAGCTTTTTATCAGCGTGCAAGCGCGTCTTTTGTAAATCTTATAGTATCCACCACCATTTCGCCAATGCTGCAAAGTGTATCATGCATGCCCGTAAAATCTTGAGCTGCTTCCGGTTTTTGCGCTGGTCTTCTAGCTTCGGCTAAATCTGCAATTAGCTTAAATTCAGTGTTTCTGCTCGCATGTACTTGTGCAGCATTATCTAGAGGAAGACGCATAAATTCCTCTAAATCGGGAAGTTTCCCTCCGGCAAAGTCTTTGCCTTTATCTCTCCAGCTTTCTTCGCATTCGGTGAATAATCTATATTTCCAGAAGGTACTTGGAGCAAAATTGCCTTTTCTATCGGCAAATTGAGCGACAAAGCTAACCGCTTGGTCAATTTGCTCTGCTACTGAGTCATCTTTTCCGCGTGCAGTTCTGCGTGCATAGAGTAGCGCATTTTGGCGTGCTTGCGAAAGTGTCTGCGGCATATTCTCCATATCGCCATTGGATATGGAATTTGCGAAGAATTGATAATCTGCTGCCGCCCATGAGTTTTTGTATGCTGCTTTGACTAGGTCCATAATTTCTGCCTTAATTTGTTGCTATCTTAATATATCTTAATATTATTGATTTTGGAATGATTTTTATGTTAAATTTTTGTGAAACTTAAGTTTACCTGTTCCAGCCGTCAATCTTATTATCTTGCATTTGTTTTTCTATTTTCTCTCTATAGCCTTTATCATCAAGTTTTGAAACTTCCCGCAAGCCATCAATGACATAATCCATTTCCGTCAGAGCATCTTGAGTTCTTGCATAAAAATCAGGATTATACCCCACATTACCCAGAATATCATGCAATAATCTGCCGAAATCTCGCTGCGCATCTGAATAATCAGGTTCTTCCCCAAGGTTTTGCTGGATGATTTGGCGAAAACGCTCCTCATCTTGAATGTCAATAGTTGATGAAGCGGCAGAAGCTAGGTATTCTTCGGCATATCTGTCCCAGCAATCATTAGCCACATTAACGGCAATCTTTGCATCTTGTATGATGCGCTCAGTTTCGCCATGGCTCAAATCGGCAAAATCTTCCGCGCTAATAGTTTGGACTGTATCTAACCCCAGAACTCTAAGATATTGGTTAGCATAGCGGAGATATTCATTATAAAATACTTCCTGTGGTGCGCCGGCTTCCTGTATGTATAACATTGATTTGAACTCAAATGGTTAATTAGAGCGATACCCTATAACATCACTAGTCTATTCTGTCAATGATTTTGCTATGATTTCGCTACGTTATGCGTTCCTCGGTCAAAATAGCGATGCTGGGCATAAACTTCTCTATCACCACTGGTTATCCCAACCATTTTATAGCCGCGCTGTGCTAAGTGCCAGCGCCGGAAATCATTGGCATAAATCCCCAACAGGATATAAATCGGCAGCTTAAATGCGATAATATAGCCGGGAGGATATCCTGCAAATTCTGCACCGAAGATGGATATAGATTCAATCACCACAATAAGCAGCAAAAACAGCCAGCAGCGCTTATCCAGCGCCCAGATGATATTCAGCGGGAAGAGAAACGCCATCCACGAAAAAGCTTCCTGCACAAATTCCGCCGTTTCACGCGGGTCTTCGGCATTTTCTTTCTCATATACGGTATAAATTTTCATTTTCAGCCGACTTTTGTATTTTTTCTTGTAATTTTTGCAATCAGTTTTATGATGCAAAATCAATTGAACTACATTTAAACCATAATCTTATACAAAATCATGACCTATTACAAATATTTTCTCGCGACATTGCTAATCATCGCTGCTGCACTAGGTAGCAACTTTTCTACTTACTCGGACGCGCAAGCTAGTGCTATGGGCGCGCAGCAAGAGCGAATTGCACTTGTTACCATCCGCTATAACCAAAAAGTTATCTCCTATAAGGGGCAGCTTTATAACGCGGTGACAGAAGCAGTAAAAACAAAGCCGACTGTGGTTTTTGATGTGGTGAGCTATGCGCCGGTGGGCAGAGATGCCAAATCAAATATGAAATTGAGCGAAAGGGCATATTCATATGGCGCTCAGGTTGCTGAGGATATCAAAAGAATGGGTGTAAATCCGCAGCAAGTTACTTTTTCCAGCCAGCAAGATCCAAGAATCAGCTTTGAGGAAGTTCGGGTCTTTGTCAGATAAATTCAAAGATTTGGGGATTCCCGCTTCTGAAATTACGCCTTCTGTCAGCATTGCAGTTAGCGGGCTAATGGAGCATCTGGAATTTCTGAACAAGGAATTGCGCAGGCAGGGCGAGCAATTGCAAAATCTGCAAAATCTCATTGATACGGATACTTCTCCCGCACTTCCCAACATAAAATCATTTGAAAAACGGCTGGAATGGGCAATTGCCATCAGCAAACGCCATACCGAGCCTACCAGTGTGGTGATTTTCCGTATCGAAAATATCGAGGAAATCGAAGAGAGATATGGTTTTCAGGCGGGGAGTATGGCGATAAATCATGCAGCAAAAACCCTTTCCGACAATATTCGTGATACCGATTTTTTTGCCAGAATCAGCCGTGATGAATTTGGTGCGCTGATGTTCTTCGCCGATATTGAAAATGTGCAGAGCAAGGCAAGCCGCCTTTGCGCGCAGGTGGCAGGTGAGCAATTGCGCTGGAATAACGGTTATATCGAGATTCATGCAGGTTTTGGCGCGCATATGATAAAAGCGGGAGATGACTCTGAAACTGCGCTTCTGGCGGCAAAAAACGCGGTTTTTATTGAAAAGCAAAGAAAAAAATTTGATGTAACAAATTTTAAGGCGTAAGTTCCTTTTACGATGACAAGTTTCAGCACAAGTTTCAGCATTATAAAACCCGATGATTTGCATGTGCATTTGCGCGATGGAGCGTTGCTGGAGATTGTTGCCAAGCATACAGCGCGGCAGTTTTCGCGTGCGATTATCATGCCGAATTTAGTCCCTCCGGTGACAAATACTCAGCTTGCAGGGGAATATAAGGCGCGAATTGAAAAGGCGGCGGGGCAGGGTTTTGAGCCACTGATGACACTATATCTTACCGATAATACTGAAATGCAGGAAATTCAAAAAGCCGCAGAAAACGGGTTTGTTAAAGGCGCAAAGCTTTATCCGGCGGGTGCAACCACAAATTCTGATTCAGGGGTGACTGATATCAGCAAGATTTATCATGTGTTGGAGGAAATGCAAAAGCAGGGTTTGCCGCTATTGATTCATGGCGAGGTAACCAACGCGGATATTGATATTTTTGACCGCGAAAAGGTTTTTATCGAAGCTATTTTAGCCCCGCTCACTGCAAAATTTCCTGATTTGAAAATCGTTTTTGAACATATCACCACCAAAGATGCGGCTGAATTTGTTGCTGCTTCAGGGCAAAATATCGCGGCTACCATCACCGCGCATCATCTGTTGTTTAACCGCAATCATATGCTGGCAGGCGGCATTCGCCCGCATTATTATTGCCTGCCGATTTTAAAGCGCAATATCCACCGTGAAGCATTGCAAAAAGCGGCTTTGGGTGATAGCGGCAAATTCTTTGCCGGAACAGATAGCGCCCCGCATATTCTCGCAAAAAAAGAATCTTCCTGCGGTTGCGCAGGCTGTTATACGGCAGCCTATGCGCTGGAATTATATGCCCAAGTTTTTGATAAGGCAGAGGATTTATCCAAGCCCGCCAGCCAAGCCAAATTTGAGAATTTTATGAGCAAATTCGGGGCAGATTTTTATGGTTTGCCATATAATAATGAGCAAATAACTTTGCACAAAATTTCACAAAAAATTGCGGAAAAAATCTCCACTCCAGAGGGCGATATTATCCCGCTTTTAGCCGGTGAAGAAATTGATTGGAGCGTAGTTTATGCTGCATAAGCTCTTCCATTTATTACCACCGGAAACCGCGCATAATCTTGCGATTTGGGCATTGTCAAAAGGGCATACGCCAAAATATGACGAAGAATATGATAATCTGGAGCGCGAAGTTTTGGGGCTGAAATTCAAAAATCCAATCGGCATGGCGGCAGGGTTTGATAAAAACGCGCAGGCCATAGAAGGTTTGTTCAATCTTGGTTTCGGTTTTGTTGAGGTTGGAACGGTTACGCCAAAGCCGCAAAGCGGAAATCCAAAGCCGCGCATTTTTAGGCTTTCCCGCGATAAGGCGATTATCAACCGCTTGGGCTTCAATAATCTTGGGATTGATGCATTTTTGAAAAATGTAAAATCCGCCAATAAAACCGGAATTTTAGGGATAAATATCGGCGCGAATAAAGATACCGAAAATTTCATTGAGGATTATGAAAAGCTAATCCCGAAAATCTGCAAATATGCTGATTATATAACTATCAATATTTCCTCGCCCAACACGCCGGGCTTGCGCGAGCTGCAAAAGCAAGAGCAGATAAAATTGCTGGTGCAAGCGGTGAAATCTCTGCGCAATGAGCAAAAGAAAAAGCCGCCCTTGCTGGTGAAAATCGCACCCGATTTGAATGAAACTGAAGTTTATGCAATTACCGATATATTGCTGGAAAACGGTATTGACGGCGTGATTGCGACCAACACAACAATTTCCCGCCCGAATTTGAAAAGTAAAAATCAAGCGCAGCAAGGCGGTTTGAGCGGTGCGCCATTGCGTGATGCTTCCACCGAAATCGTACGCAAAATCCATAGCCATTCCGAAGGGCGCTTGCCGATTATTGCGGTTGGTGGGGTTTTTACCGCGCGTGATGTGCTGGAAAAGCTGGAAGCCGGAGCGAGCCTTGTGCAAATTTACACCGGACTGATTTATGAAGGGCCAAAAATCGTTAAAAACATCAAAGACGAGCTGGCTGCGGCGCTGATTTAGCCCCTTGGACAATCACCGAAGCACAATTGCCGGATTATTTTTAAAAAACTCTGAAAATAATCTTATTCAAATTGACAACTCTATTTCCGCCTTTAATACTTATTTCATGATAAATGTTCAGAAAGTAAATATTATATGCATGAAATGGGGCACGAAATATGGCCCTGAATATGTGAACCGCTTATATTCTATGGTTTCTCGCAACCTTACTGTGCCGCATCGCTTCGTTTGCTTCACTGATGATGTAAAAGGTCTGGAGAAAGGGATTGAAACCTTCCCGATGCCGGAAATTTATGTGCCGGAAAAAAACCGCGTTTCCCCGTGGATGAAGCTTTCTTTGCTCGGCGAAACTCTGGGAGATTTGGAGGGGCAAAGCCTGTTCCTCGATTTGGATATTGTGATTATTGAGAATATTGATTGCTTTTTCGCCAATCCCGGCAAGTTCTGTATTATCGAAAACTGGACGCAAAAAGGGCAGGGCGTGGGGAATTCTTCAGTATACCGCTTTGAAATCGGCGCGCATAAAGATGTGCTGGAATATTACACCAAAAATCCTGAGAAAGTTGTGGCGGAATATGATAATGAGCAGATTTTCCTTTCTAAAATGATTGGTGGGCAAGGGGATTTATCATATTGGCCGGCTCAATGGTGCAAAAGCTTCAAGCGCCATTGTGTGCCAAAAGGCGTTTTGCGCTTTATCAAAACTCCGGAAATCCCGAGCGGCGCAAAGATTATCGTTTTCCACGGGCATCCGCATCCTGATGAGGCCATCAAGGGCGCGTGGCCGGGCGCATGGTATAAGCATGTAAAGCCGACTTCTTGGGTCGCCGATTACTGGAAGTGAGAAATCTTCCATGTTCAAAAAATCTACTTAAAAACCTTCGCCATTTTTCTGACGCTTGCATATTTTGAATCAACGCAAAAGCGATACGGGTCGCGGAAAAGTTTTTTAATTCTGCGTCCGGTGCTTTGCGAAGGCTGCTTATATGCGGTGTTGTTTTTGGATGAGATTAGTTTCTGATAAGCGAGCGCATCTTCAACCGATTTTTTGTTGGTATAATCCATAAATGCGGCGATTTTGGTTATATCAATCGCGGTTTTCTGCGGCTTTTCATATTCCTTTATCAATTGCTTGGCGATTATTTGCGGAGCATGGTTTTCTTCCACAAATTTCCGCCCTTTTGCCGCTATTTTGCGATAATAATCTTTATTATCGAGGATGTGTTTTACATTATCATAGATATTGTCCAGATTGGCACTCACCAACGGTATTTTATGTTTCGGGTCATATTCTTCCTTCACATAACAAACCGCAATTTTACCCATCGCCATTGCTTCCAGCGCGGTGATGCCATACCAGCCGACACGAATTTGATCGAGGATAATATCAGCACTTGCGTATAATTCCTTGGCTTTTTCATGCGGTAAATTTTGTACTAATTTGAAATCAAATTTATAGCCATTATCGGTAAGTTTTTCGAGTGCTTTGATGATGTGCTCTGTGCCTTTTAAATTGCGGCTGGTCGGAGCATGGACAATGAGTGGCTTTTCCATATCGCCAAGTCCGATATGCGGATATTCCTTCGGTTTTATAACGCGCTCAACGATTTTGCTTTGCGGGGATGATTCCATCACTTCGGCATCAGTCGCGAAAGTTCCATCGCATATTTCATATAAAAAATCACGCCATAAAATCTTTTTTTCATCGGGGATTTGTAGATAGTTTTTGCCCGGTTCATCAAGCCATTGATATGGGTTGTTTTCGCGCAAAATATGTTCAAGGCGAATTTCCGAGCCACGAAAATGGACATATATCTTTTTGCCAAGCAGGCGTAAAAATAGCAAATCCATCGCATACGGAAACCCGAAATTGAATTTTTCTGCGTGCCCCGGCTTAAAGTGCAAAAGCGAGCGCGCATGGAAATGAAAAACATCATATTTTGGCGCAATCTCAGCCATAAAATTTGCAGCAGGCAGACTTGTTGTATCACCTTCCAGAAAAATCCTCTTGCCGCTATCAAATTTGAATTTGGAGTCCTTGACCGTGTAATAATCGCTTTTATAGCCAAGCTCATTGAAGGCTTCACTCAAAAAACGCGCCTGATTATTCTGCGGGACAACACCCTGAAAAATCCGCAATTTCTGCTTTGGTTTATTCTTTTTCAGCATAAATTTCCCATTGCTCCGGAGCTATTGAGGAGTCATATCTCTTGACGATTTCTGCCATATTTTTTTTGTTGGAGAATGAGTCAAAAATATCGCCGATTTTTAGCTCATTAATCGCAATTCCTGAAATTTCACTGAGTAAGATCGTGCCTTTTCCGCATTGCACAATCAGTTTGTTTTCCGCCAATGAAATATCCAAAATCTCCCCCGATTTCTTGCGGTAAAAAACTCCCGTATCAAATGGTGCTGCATTGCCGATAAGCAATTTCTTGCCATTGATGAAACTAAAAGCGCTTGGGTAGGGCGGCTTTACGGCGCGCACCAGATTATAAATTTCTTCTGCATTCATCGACCAGTCAATCTGCCCATCCTCGGCTGTGCGCTTGGGGTAAAATGTCGGCATTGTCGGCGGTTGCGGTTGGAATGCAATTTCGCCATTTGCAATTTTCGGCACATAAGTTTCCACCAGATTCACCATCGCAATCCGGTTTTTAATATGCAGCGAGGAGATGTCATCAAATTGGTTTACGTCAAAAGTTTGCGAACCGATTATATCGCCATCATCAACACCGGGAGTATAGCGGAAAAGCGAGGTAGTGAATTTTGAAAGCCCCTGAATCAGCGACCAGTTTAGTGGTGAGCGCCCGCGTCCGCGCGGCAAGCCAAATGCGCTGCCATGCATCCCGCAGGCGAAATATTTGAGAGATTGCAAAACCGCATCGGGCAGCAGCCTTTCCCAGCCGATAACCAGCATCAAATCAAGATTTTGCTCGGCGATAAATTTCTGATCCGCTTCATCAGTGAGGGCATAATGCGCGACTTCGTGGAATTTTATATTATTTGCAGCGCAATATTCTTTCAGCGCCGCACCTTCATAAAATGCCACTTTGTTCTTCTCGGCAATTTCCTGTGGGATGGAAATCACCAGCGCAACGTCAACAATTCCTCCCATTTTGAGGCGATGGATAAAATCAATCGTTGTGCCTTTACACCCTAAAACTGCTATCTTCATAATCAATGATTCCTTCAAAAACCTTACGGAAATTATTTACCATATAACATTCTAATTCGCTATGGCGGCGTTTTGCCAAATGTTGCCATAATTCCTTCGCATCTCCGGTTTCTGACCACCATGCCGGATGCAGCAAAAGCTGGATAAGCGGTTTGCCTTGCGTGATGAATTCCTTCAAGCGCGGCGCAAATTCAAGGCTGCGGCGGGAGTCGGATAAATACCAATCCTGATTAAAAATCCGTTCATCATAAGCGTTGATGAATTTGCCGTAATTTTTGCCAACAACATCTTCGCTCGGGCGGTGAAAGCTGATGATATTATCAATCGGTGTGATACATTCTGAAAACCAGCTAATTGTTTTGCTGATGGTTTCTTCGGAATAATCGGTCAATCCTTCATCAATATGCAGCCCAACCACATGTCCCATTTCTTTTAGGTTTCTGATAATCTCAATATTTTTCGGTGAGAAGATGTTGTATGTATCGGCATTTAACTGAAAAAATAAATGCGAAACTGCGCCTTCTTCATGGGCGATTTTGCCAAGCTCATATGCTGCAATGCAGGAAATATCAACATCATGGCGCATGAAAAAAGTTTTGCCTGCATCGGGTGCTTTTAGATAATCATCAAAACGTGAGAATTTATAACCCGCCGCCTTAGCGTTTTTTATGATATTGCGGAAATTATTATACGAGAATTCATTTATCATGCGGGCTGAACGCTAGATAAAAAAACCTCTCATATCAAGAATAATTTTCTTTATGCGTTGATGCGCGCAAAAATAATTGACGATGAGCTGTGTAGCGCGTATTAAACTTATATGAAGAAAATTCTGATAACCGGAGGAGCTGGTTTCGTCGGCTCAAATTTAGCGCGTTGTTTGCTACAAAAAGGTGATTATGAAATTATCGTGCTGGATAACCTCCACACCGGACGTTTGAGCAATCTTGAAGGGTTGGATGTTGAATTTGTTGAAGGCAGCGTTACCGATGAGGCGTTGCTGCAAAAGCTGATTGCCGGAAAAGATACGGTTTTCCACCTTGCAACACGTAATATTTATCAATCGGTTGACCATCCCGCTGATGATTTGCAAACCAATGTTATGGGCACGTTCTTGGTATTCTGGACATGCAAAGAGTTGGGCGTGGAAAGAGTTGTGTTTTCCTCAACCTCATCGGTTTATGGAAATAATCCACATTTGCC
>Ga0210019_1003126_pt1 | contig 15432 bp, 15 predicted proteins | sample CryGeyCG2114_020_2_FD_183969 | JGI IMG/M metagenome (GOLD analysis project Ga0210019, IMG submission 183969) | Groundwater microbial communities from aquifer - Crystal Geyser CG11_big_fil_rev_8/21/14_0.20 (SPAdes) (version 2) | ecosystem: Environmental > Aquatic > Deep subsurface > Groundwater ...
AAAAATTAGCCGAAAAATTAATTAAATATAAAGCAAATAAAGAAACAATTATTTTAGCCCTGCCAAGAGGTGGAGTGCCGGTTGCTTTTGAAGTAGCTAAAAAATTAAAAATTCCCATAGATTTAATTATTGTTCGTAAACTGCCAATACCTGACAACCCTGAAGCTGGCATCGGCGCTCTTTCCGAGACAGGGGAAATTGTCTGGCAACCCCAGAAAGAGTCATATCCTAAAGATGTCATTGAGGAAATTTTAATTGAACAAAAGAAAGAGATAGAAAGAAGAACCAAAATCTTAAGAAAGGGGAGAGACCTCCCAAAACTCAAGAATAAAATTGTTATTCTCATTGATGATGGTTTAGCCATGGGTTCAACTATGATGGCCGCCCTAAAAACAGCGAAAAAAGAAGGGGCGAAGAAAGTGGTGGTTGCGGTGCCAGTGGCCGGAAAAGATGTTTTAGAAAGAATAAAGAAAGAGGCTGATGAAGTTGTCTGTTTAGAAGTCCCTTTATTTTTCCAAGCCGTGGCCCAGGTTTATGAAAATTGGTATGACCTTGATGATCAAGAAGTATTGAAAATTATGAAAAAAATTTATGTTCAGTAAAGAACTATTAGTCATTTTAGTTTCTGCCTTGCCTATCTCAGAACTGCGAGGAGGCATTCCTTTGGCTCTTTATTATAATTTTAGCCCTCTTAAAGCTTTTCTTTTAGCTGTTTTAGGCAATGGAATAATCATTTTGCCCTTGCTGATGCTCGTGGGCGTCATTTTTAAATACCTTAAAAAAATTAAAATTTTTGCTAAATTTTCTGATTGGTTTGAAAAGCATACGCTCAAAAAAAAGGACATCGTAAATAAATACGGACTTCTCGGCTTAATGCTTTTTGTGGCTATTCCAATGCCTTATACTGGCGCTTACACCGCCTGTTTTCTCAGCCATCTGCTGGGATTAAAAATAAAAAACGCCTTTTTATTTATTTTTTTAGGCGTTTTGGTGGCTGGCATACTGGTTCTTTTAGCTTCTCTCGGGGTTTTAAAAATATTTTCTATTTAAAATTTTCCCCGTTTCAGGAAGGCAGCGAGCGAAGCGAGCGCGAGTTGTCCAAGACGGGGGTCGGGGAAAATTTCTATTTAATCATTTTCAAAAAATCTTCCTCAGTTAATATTTTGACACCTAACTTTTGCGCTTTAGCATCCACGCACCAGAACTCCGTTCAGTACGGGACTTCGCGTTTAATTCCAGTAATACGAGACTATCTTATCATTTTTAGAAATTCCTCCTCATTAATTATTTTAATATTTAATCGTTTAGCACGCTCGAATTTTGAGCCGGGCTCTTTACCAGCCACGACAAAGTCCGTCTCTTGAGATACAGAGGAAGAAGTGTCGCCTCCGAGTAATCTTACTTTCTCTTTTGCCCCATCACGCGTCACACTTTTAAGTATGCCGGTAAAAACAAAATTTTTTCCTTTTAATTTCGTTTCTACTTTGGCCGGAGAGATAATTTTTATTCCCGTTTTTATTAAATTCTCAACGAATTTCAAATTTTCATTGTTTTTAAACCAGCCATAAACGCTTTTCGCCATTACATCTCCAATATTGGGGATTTTATTTATTTCTTCAAAGCTTGCTTTTTTGATTTTATCAAGGGAACCAAAATAATTAGCCAAATCAACAGCCGTTTCTTCGCCGACATGGCGAATGCCCAGAGAATAAATAAATCTGGAAAGCGGTATTATTTTTGTTTTTTCTATGGCCCCAATTAAATTTTGAGCTGATTTTTCAGCGAATCTCTCTAAGGGAGTGAGATCGCCAGTTTCTAATTTAAAAATATCAGCTGCATCTTTAATTAAACCTTCATCTAGCAATCGGTCAATAATTTTAGGTCCCAGATGGATAATATCAAAAGCCTTTTTGGAAACAAAATGACACAAAAATCTTCTACGGGTGGCAAAGCAATTTTTGTTTGGACAGTAATAATCAACCTCTCCTGGTTTTTTAATTAGCTTTGAGGAACAAAAAGGACAATTTTTAGGCATTTTAAATTCTTTCTCTTCCCCGGTTCTTAAAGATTCGATTGGCTTAACAATTTTAGGAATAACATCACCAGCTCTTTCAATAATAACTGTATCGCCAATTTTTACTCCCAATCGTTTTATTTCATCTTCATTATGTAAAGTCGCCCGAGAAACAGTCACACCGCCCACCCTGACTGGTAGAAGGACAGCCACTGGCGTTATTTTGCCAGTTCTGCCCACCTGGATGATAATGTCCTTTATCTTCGTTGTAGCCTCAAGTCCGGGAAATTTAAAGGCGATTGTTCCCCGAGGCATCCTAACAACAAAGCCTAATTTTTTAAATAAGTCATTTCTATTGACATTTACCACAATGCCATCAATTTCATAAGGAAGATTTTTTCTTTTTTTAAAAATTTCTTTATGAAATTTTAAAATTTCCTCTATATTTTTACAGTGTCTATTTAAAGGATTTTCCGGGAGACCTAATGTTTTTATTAAGAAATGGGTTTCTTGATGGGTTTTTTGTCCTAGATCAGTTACCAGATCATAGCCGAAGAAAGACAATTTTCTTTGAGTAGTAATTTTAGGATCAAGCTGTCTGATAGAACCAGCCGCTGCATTTCGAGGATTAGCAAAAAAACTGAGTTTTTTAAAAACTTTCTTTTCCATATAGACTTCGCCCCTAATTTCAATCTCCTGAGGTATTTTATATTTTGCCTGCCCCGTAGTGAACGTCTTGTGTTCTACTACTGGGGTCTTCAAGGCATCAGTTTTTATTCTTAAAGGAATGCACCTGATTGTTTTGATATTTTGTGTCACATCTTCGCCTACGTATCCGTTTCCTCTAGTTGCCGCTTGCGACAGGACACCGTCTTTGTAAATCAAGGTGACGGCTAAACCGTCCATTTTAAGCTCAACAAAATAATCTAAATCTTCCGTTTCTTTCTCTTCTAATAACCTTTCTATTCTTTTATGCCATTCTTTTAACTCCTTTTCATTCATGGCGTTATCAAGCGTTAACATGGGAATTTTATGTTTTACTTTTTTAAATTCTTTTAATGGTTTGCCGCCAACCCTTTGAGTAGGGGAGTCAGAGGTAAGAAATTCAGGGAACTCTTTCTCAAGTTTAGTCAACTCTCTTTTTAGAGAATCATAAGCCGCATCTGAAATTTCTGGCTTATCAAGGACATAATATAAATAATCGCGATGTTCTATCTCTTTTTTTAACTTTTCTATCCTTTCTTTAACTTCAATTTTAGTTGGTTCTTTTGACATAGGTCTTAATTTATCCTATAATTAAACTACCTTAGCGTTAAATTTAAAATTAGAAGTTTAATTACAAGGTTCCTGAGCGAAACCCCGTAGTGAACTCTGTTCTACTACTGGGGCGAAGTGAAGGGTTCTTATAATTATAGAATAAATTCAAGGATTTTCAAGATGAATCTTAAAAAACCAAAAAAAATCGGCATTTTGGGCGGAGCCTTTAATCCGCCTCATTTAGGTCATCTAATTTTGGCAAAAAGGGCCTTAAAAGCAGTTCGACTTCAAAAGATTATTTTTATGCCTTGCGGCATACCCCCTTTAAGAAAAAGCAACCTGGCTGAAACAAAAGACAGGTTGGCCATGGTTAAAATTTTAATCAAAGATAACCCTTTATTTAAAATTTCTGATTACGAAATAAAGAAAGGTGAGAAAGGCAAAAAATCGTATACTTATGAAACAATTAAATACCTGAAAAAAAAATATCCGGATTATCAAATTTATTGGATTCTCGGCGAAGATAGTTTTAGAGAGATGATTGAAGGAAAATGGAAATATGATGGATTGAAAATGTTGGCTGAAGCGCATTTTCTCGTCGCCGATCGCAAAAAACATCCTTTTAATTTAAAAACTTTGCCTAAAAAGTTCAAAGAGAAATCAAAAAAATTTCTTAAAAAAGTCATTAGGCTTAACTTAAATGTGCCTGTTTCAGCTACGCAAATAAGAAAAGAGATTAAAAAAGGAAAAAAGAGAAATAAATTTTTACCCCCCCAAATTTTTGCTTATATAAAAAGAAAAAAATTGTATACAAAAACCAGATGATTCACCTTAAAAGAAGCTTTTTTGTCCAACCGACCTTAAAAGTGGCGAAAGAACTTTTAGGAAAATATTTAGTAAGAATTGATAAAGGTAAACGAATTTCGGGAATGATCGTAGAAACTGAGGCCTATCTCGGGCCTAAAGATAAAGCTTCCCATGCTTATTTAGGCAAGAAAACTTTGCGCAACAGGGCAGAATATTTAATTGGCGGCCACATTTATATTTACTTGGTTTATGGAATGTACTGGCAATTAAATGCCTCTACTTTTAAAGAAGGTAAACCTGAGTGTGTCTTAATTAGAGCGCTTGAGCCGAAAGAGGGGATTGAGCTGATGATAAAAAATAGTCCACCTTCGCTAAAGGCTACGGTGGATCCGCCGAAGGCGGAGAAATTAACCCCGACGCCAAAGGGTCGGGGCTCCGACCTCCGACGCTGCGGTCGGAGCGTCGGAGAAACAAAGGTGATAAATAAAAATTTTGGGGAAAAATTAACCGGTGGACCAGGCCTCATCTGTCGATCTCTTAATCTGGATAAATCTTTTTATGGCCATGATCTTTGCCATAAAAAAGCATTATTATTTGTGGAAGATAGGGGAGTCAAAGTTAAGCCCTCACAAATAGCCAAAGGACCAAGAATAGGAATTGACTACGCTGGTCCTTATTGGTCAAAAAAACCTTGGAGATTTTTGATTAAGACTAATAAATTTGTCTCTAAAATTTAATTTCCAAACCCATTTTTGTTGTTTTTTCACAAGTTTTTGTTATAATTAAGATATGCGCATAGACGGAAGCTTTGGTGAAGGAGGCGGACAAATTCTTCGCACCAGTTTATCTTTATCGGTTCTAACCGGTCAATCAGTTGAAATTTTCAATATCAGGGCTAAAAGAAAAAATCCTGGCCTTCAAAAACAACATTTAGTTTGCGTTGAGGCCAGCCAGAAAATTTCTGGAGCTAAAGTAAGCGGCGCTTCCTTAAATTCAAATTTTTTAAGATTTGAACCTAAAGACATTAGACCGGGAAAGTATGAATTTGACATTGGCACGGCTGGTTCAACGACCCTGGTTGCCCAGACCATTTTACTTCCTTTAGCTTATAGCCATCGGCCGTCTGAGATCTCAATCATTGGCGGCACGCATAATCCTTTAGCTCCGCCTTTTCATTATTTCAATGAAGTTTTTTTAAAAATACTTGAAGCTCTTAATTTAAAAATCAAGGCAAATTTAGAAAAATGGGGATTTTTCCCGAAAGGAGGCGGAAAAATCAGACTCTTTATCAAGCCGTCAGAGATTAAAACAAAGAATTTTTTAGAACGTGGAGAATTAAAAGAGATTTCTGGTCTCTCGGCTGTTTCTAATCTACCCTTATCCATTGCTTTAAGGCAAAAAGAATCTTTAATTAAAAAGATTAAACAATATAACTTGCCTCTAAATGGCAATCCAGAGATAGAAATAAAAATTGAAGAAGCAAAAACCTTTTCCCCAGGCACCTTTCTTTTTCTTAAATTAATTTTTGAAAATAATTTAATCGCTGGTTTTTCAAGTTTAGGGAAGATAGGAAAAACAGCAGAGAAAGTTGCCGAGGAAGTAGCGGAAGAACTCAAGGAATACTGGTTTTCAAAAAAAGTTCTCCATTATTATTTAGCTGATCAAATAATTCTTTATTTAGCTCTAAGCAAAAAACCATTTGCTTTCACCACCTCAAAAATCACCAATCATTTGCTAACTCATATCTGGCTACTCCAGAAATTTTTAAATCTTAAAATTTCTGTTAATTTGGAAAAAAAAGAAGTTTCTCTAAAATAAGTTATCAAATGGGATAAACTTTATCGATGTAGTTAAGATAAAAATTTGACATTTATTTCAAATTATATAAAATATTGATATGACACATGTAGCCTCTACTGTTTTAATTGGTGGCCAAGCTGGCGATGGAGCGAAAGAAGCGGGGATTAATTTAGGCAAATTATTAGCTACGGCAGGTCAAGAAGTTTTTGTTTCTGTTGATTATCCATCAGTGATAAAAGGAGGCCATATTTTTTCCCGAATTAGTTTTTCCAAAGAAAAAATTTTTAGTGATTATAAAAAAATCGATTTACTGATTGCTTTTAACAATGAGTCAATTTCTTTTCATCAAAAAGAACTTAAAAAAGACGGGGTTATTTTTGATGAGTCCTGTTTGCCAATGACTCAAATTACTAAAGAAATTAACGCTCCTGCCATTACTCGCACTTCAGTTGCCCTAGGGGCGACTTGTTATTATTTTAATCTTGAGATAGAAAACCTTGAAAAAATTTTTAAAGAAGCTTTTGGCGAAAAAGCGGAGATAAATATAAAATTAGCAAAAAAGGGTTATCAATATTTAAAAACAAAAAATTTTAAACAGAAACCCCGACGCCTAAAAGGGTCGGGGCTCCGACCGAAAGCGTCGGAGAAAAAAAAGATTTTAATTGACGGAAATCAGGCCTTGGCTCTTGGATTAATTAAAGCCGGACTCAATGTTTATTTCGCTTATCCAATGACGCCTGCCACCTCAATTTTGCATTTTTTAGCCAAAAAAGAAAAAGAGCTCGGTCTTAAGGTGGTCCAACCGGAAAACGAGATCGCCGTAATTAATATGGCCATTGGGGCTGCTTACACCGGTCAAAAAGTGGCCGTTGGTACCTCAGGCGGCGGATTTGATCTGATGCAGGAAGCAATGAGTTTAGCTGGGATGGCTGAAATACCGCTGGTAATCGCCGTCTCTCAAAGGCCAGGCCCTTCAACTGGTGTTCCTACTTACACTTCTCAAAGCGATTTACGGTCAACCAGATTTTCTGGTCATGGCGAATTTCCAAGAATTCTTCTTGCCCCCGGCGACCCAGAGGAAGCTTATTTACTTGGCGCTCAGGCCCTCAATTTAGCCTGGGAATACCAAGCGCCAGTCATAGTTCTTCTTGATAAACATCTTTCAGAAAGTTTAATGACAAGCTTTTTCGATTCTTCTAAAATAAAAATTGAGAACGGCAAAATCGCTCATAACCCGAAGGATTATAAGCGTTTTGAAACTACCTCAGACGGCATTTCGCCTATGGCTTTTCCTGGCATGAAAAATGTTGTGGTTAAGGCGACAAGCTATGAACACGACGAACAAGGAATAACCACTGAAGACTCTCAAATCATCAAGGAGATGCAGGAAAAAAGATTTAAAAAACTTCAGCTCTTGTTAAAAGAGCAAAAAAGCAAGGAAACGGTTAAGGTTTACGGAGATAAAAAAAGTAAAAATATAATTGTTTCCTGGGGTTCAACCAAGGGAGCGGTCCTTGAAGCAATGAAATATTTGAAAAAATCTGTTAAATTTATTCAGCCTCTTTATTTAGAGCCGTTAGATGCCGAAAAAATAAAAAATCATTTTAAAGGCGCTAAAAAAATAATTGATATCGAAGGTAATCTAACCGGCCAATTAGCTTCTTTAATTAGAGAAAAAACGGGGATTGAAATTGAAAACAAAATCCTTAAATACGATTCCAGGCCTTTTGAACCAATTGAATTAGCAAAAAAAATAAACGAGCTTTTGTCTTAATCTATGAGCAACAATTTTAACAGACAAAAAATGAATCTCTTAACTCAAACAAAAAACACCTGGTGTCCGGGTTGCACGAACTTCGGCATTTTAGCCGCCTTTAAAGGAGCGATTGAAGATTTAGTGAAAAACAATGAAATAAAAACAGAAGAAGTGGTAGTTGGCAGTGGAATTGGCTGTCATGGGAAAATCTCAGATTATTTGAATTTGAATAGTTTTTGCGGCTTACACGGCCGAATTGTTCCTGTTTTAAGCGGAGCGAAAATAGCTAATCCGAACCTGAAGGTCATTGCCTTTGAAGGTGATGGCGATGCTTATGCTGAAGGAATCGAGCATTTGGTCCACGCGGCGAAAAGAAACATTGATTTGACTTTAATTGTCCATGATAACCAAACTTTTGCTCTAACCACCGGTCAATTTACGCCCACCAGCCCTAAGGGATTTAAAGGCAAATCTACGCCTGAAGGCAGTCCTGAAGAGCCTTTTAATCCTTTGTTTTTAATGCTTTCCGCCGGAGCAACTTTTATCGCTCGGTCATATGCTCTTGAAGTTAAAAAAACCCAAGAAATCATTAAAGAGGCGATCAGACATAAAGGTTTTTCTTTTATTGAAATAATACAACCTTGTCTTAGTCTTAATGACACTAGAGATCATTATCAAAAAAGAATTTACTGGTTGAATGAGTCGCGTCAGAAAGATAATATTGATTTCGCTTTTGAAAAAATTAGAGAGTGGAATGATAAAGTTCCTTTAGGCATATTTTATCAAATTAATAAAAAAACATATGGAGATTTCAATTGATTTAATTAAAAAGTTGCGCGAAAAAACCGGTATCAGCATTGCCGAATGCAAGAAAGCTTTAATTGAGAAGGGCGGCGACGAGGGAAAAGCGCTTGAATTTTTGAGAAAAAAGGGCGAGGAAGTGATGGCGGCAAAAGCAGAGAGGACAACGAAATCCGGCATTATCGGCTTTTATCTCCACGCTGACTTGAAACAAGCAGCCTTGGTTAAATTACTCTGTGAGACAGATTTTGTGGCAAGAAATGAAGAATTCAAAACATTGGCTCATGATTTAGCCATGCAGATTGTGGCTCTCAATCCTCAATGGGTTTCACCGAGTGATGTCCCGGAAAGTATCATTAAAAAAGAAAAAGAAATTTATCTAAGAGAATTAGACAAAAAAAAGCCGAAAACAATTAAAGAAAAAATCATTGACGGGAAGCTTGCAAAGTTTTATCGCGTCAACTGCTTGTTAAAACAGTCTTTTATCAAGCAGGAGGACTTGACCATTGAACAACTGATGGCTGATTATGTAAACAAATTAGGGGAAAAAATTGAAGTGAAAGAGTTTGTAAGATTAAAGATTTAAAACGTTTTGATTTATTAACATGATAATCATTTCCGTTCAAATCATTCCTGAAGATAAACCAAAAGAAATAATAAAGCGATGGGACAACGAGTTGATAGATATTAATGATTTCAAATTAAAAGAACAGGTGATTGTCAAAACTGAAATGGGGGTGGATTTAGGAGAAATAGTAAAAATAGAAGAAAAAAAAGACTTTTCGGGAGAAATAGAGGAAAAAGGAGATAAAAAAATGGTTTTAAGAAAAGCGAGCGCAGAAGATCTAGATAAATATGAGAAAAAAAATCAAGAAAAAAATAAAGCCATAGAAGAAATTAAAAGAATAGTAAAAGAAAAAAAACTGCCGGTGAAAGTTATCAACCTTGTCTTTTCATTTGATGGCAGTAGATTAACAATAGTTTTCACCGCTCCAGCAAGAATTGATTTCAGAGAATTGGTCAAAGGACTTTCTCACTTCTTTCATCGTTCAGTCAGAATGCTGCAGCTTGGCGTCAGAGATGAGGCAGAAAAATTAGGCAATATCGGCCCCTGCGGAAACACTCTCTGTTGTAAAAAATTTTTAAAAAAGATAACAAGTATTTCTACGGGGCTCCTGTCTAGCCAACAACTTTTTTCTCGCGGCTCAGAGAGAATGACTGGTGTGTGCGGTCGCCTTAAATGTTGTCTTGCTTTTGAGGAAGAGATTTATAAAGAATTAAGCAAAAATCTTCCTCCTTTAGGAAGTGAAATAAAAGTCGGGGATAAAAAAGGAAAAGTGGTTGAATGGCTGATTATAAAACAGAAAGTTGTAGTTGAAACCTCGGATGGAACAAAAATCGAAGTGAAAGTAGATGAAATTAGCATGTAAATTTTCTTTTTAATATAAATTCCTATGAACGTTGGGAAAAAGAAAAAAAAATATTTATGGCTGCTCGGCTTAATTATTGTTTTAATTTGTTTTTTTGTTCTATTACCTAAAAATAAAGAAAAATCTATGATCGATAAAACATTAAAAGAGGAAAATCCCAAGGCGGCGTTGATTATTGCTTTTCAAGGTTTCCAAGACAAAGAATATGATGATACTAAAGAAATATTGGAGAAAAATAATATCACCGTAGAGACCGTCAGTTCGGAAAAAGGGGAAGCTGAAGGAAAATTTGGAGAAAAAATTAAGATTGAAAAAACGCTTGAAGAAATCAAGGTTGATGATTACAGAGCGATTGTTTTTATTGGCGGACCAGGCGCCCTGGATTACGTAAAAAATACGGTTGCTCATCGGATTGCTCGGGAAACCCTAGACAAGGGGAAGATTTTAGCTGCTATTTGTGTTGCGCCAGAAATTTTAGCTGAGGCTCAAGTTCTTGAAGGGAAAAAAGCAACTGTCTGGTCCCAGAGTTTTGATCAGGAGGAAGTGAAATTTTTAGAAGATCGGGGAGCTATTTTTAGCAATGAAGATCTGGTGATCGACGGTAAAATTGTAACCGCGAACGGTCCAATGGCAGCTAAAAAATTCGGACAAAAAATAGCGGAGCTTTTACTAGGAGAGAATCAATAAAATGGGATATCAGAAAAGTAACGAAACGACAGAAGAAAAGAAGGCGCTCTCAAAAGCCCTTAAATATTTAGCCATTAAGCCGAGGAGCAGAAAAGAATTGAAGGATAAACTCAAAGAAAAGAAATTTAGTCAGGATATGATTGAAAATGCCCTAAGAAAGGTTGATGACTTTGGGTATCTTGATGACGAAGATTTTGCTAAAAGTTTTCTAGAGCTGAAAAAGGGGGCGGGTAAAGGAAAAATTTTCATTGCTCGTGAATTGAAAAGAAAAGGGGTTGATGAAGAAATTATCAAAGGAGTTTTATTTCGATTTTATTCTGAAACAGATGAACACGAGATAGCTAAGACCTTAGCACAGAAAAAATTTCCTAATTATCCAGAATTGAAACCACGCGAAACGATAAAATTAAAAAACCTCCTTTTCCAAAGAGGTTTTAGCTGGGAGATAATTGATAAATTTTTGACTTTTAAAAATTAGAAATTGAAAATTGAAAATTTCTTCTTTATATCCACCTTTTCTTTTTGAAAATAATGAATAAAATAAGGACAGAGACGGCCATAATAGTTAAAAGAGAGGGGAAGGCGAGTGGATTGCTTTCAAGCGGCAAATTCGGTACGCGCATATTATAAAGACTAGCGATAATAGTGACTGGCAGAAAGCAAACAGAGGCAATAGCTAAAAGTTTCATAATATCATTAAGCCGAAAGCTGATTAAAGAGTTGTTTGTCGCTTCAATACTGTTTATAGATTGATTTAAATTATCCAAAACCTCCCAAATATCACCAGTTGTCTCTATCAATTCTTTAAAATAAAGTTTTAATTGCCCGGTAGAAAAAAACTGTTCACTTTTTTCAATTAGTTTGGTCAGTATTGAACGATGGATTTGCATTATTCGTCTAAAGTTTATAATATCCCTTTTGGCAATCAAAATTTCTCTAACCATCCTTCTCTCATAACCGCGGAATATACTTTCTTCAATATCGTCAATAAAATAATTAAGAAATTCAAGAATAGGCTTGCAAGAAATTAATAATTGATTTAATAACTCATAAAGAAGGACTGATGGATTTCCTGTAAAATACTTGTCTTGTTTTGACTTAGAAGCCTGACAGGCGTTAAATAAATTAATTAAAGGAGGAAGCTCGTTTCGATGGACAGTTACCAAAAAATTTGAGCCGATAAAAAAATCTACCTCTGAAGAAATAATCTCTCTTGTCTTTCTCCTGTAAATAGGAAAAACTAAAACCAAAAAAAGGTAATCTGAACGAATATCAAGTTTTGGTCTCTGATAAGGGGAGAGGCAATCATCGAGATGGAGCTGATGAAAATTAAATTCTCTTTTTAAATACTCCATTTCTGGGCTGGTAACTCGCGAGACATTAATCCAGCGAAGACCCCTTGTTTCAATTGTCTGAATTGTTTCGAGTGGCATACGCGTATATTATAACACCCTTCAAAATGGGGGCAAGTATCAAACAAAAAGGCCCCTACGGGGAGTCGCCAAAGGCGACAGTAAAAATCAAAAATAATTTAATAAAAGGTCGATTAACTGTAAATTTGCTTTAATTATTATGGCTAAAAAAATTGTTCTCCTTGTTCTAGGTCTTTTGGTCATGGCGCTCGGCTTTTATGGCCTGATTGTTTTGTGGTGGCCTCAATTTGCGGGAGTTTTCTTGGGCTTGCTTGGTCCGGCCATTTTCCTAGTTGGATTAATTATCTTTTTTATCGGCTGGAGTGCTGAAGAATAAAATTTATGTCAAAAGATAAATCTCGAAAAGAGGCAGTCTCTAGGCCTGCCGCGTTGCGTATTATTCCCTTAGGCGGAGTAGAGGAGGTAGGGAAAAATTGTACTGTTTTTGAGTTTCAGGGCGATTCAATCGTCGTTGATTTAGGTCTAGATTTTCCGGATCCTGATTTTCCAGGGGCTCGTTATTTGTTGCCAGATATTTCTTATTTAAAAAATAATAAACAAAAAATCCGCGCCTTAATTTTAACTCATGGACATCTTGATCATATTGGCGCGATTAGCTATTTGATTCGTGACTTAGGCAATCCTCCAATTTTTGGCAGTAAACTAACTTTGGCCTTAGTCGAAGATCGGTTAAGAGAAAAAAATTTAGATAAAGAAGTTAGTTTAAAAGAGGTTGATAGTAATAGCGTTCTTTATTTTGGAAAATTTAAGATTAATTTTTTCCGCGTCAATCATAATATTCCAGACAGTTTAGGACTAGCTATTTCTACCCCATTTGGCACAATTATTCATACTGGAGATTTTAAGTTTGATGAAAACCCGGTTGACCAGCTACCAGCGGAGAAAGATAAATTAAAAGGATATGCCCGAAATGGAGTTTTTTTATTGTTTTCTGATAGTACTAACGCGGATGTTCCTGGAAAAGCTATTTCAGAAAAAACAGTTGGTCAAATGATTGATTCTATTTTTAGTAAAATCAAGGGAAGAATTATTTTCACTTCTTTCTCCACTTTGATCAGTCGGACATATCAGGTGATTGAATCCTGTCAAAAATATCAAAGAAAAATTGTTGTCTTCGGTTTGTCTAGTAAAAAAATTATTAAAATTGCCTCAGAATTAGGATATCTTAAAACTCCGCCCGGTCTTTTTATAAAACCTGAAGAAATAAAAAATTTTAGAGATCAAGAGCTTCTTTTTCTGGTAAGTGGCAGTCAGGGGACAGAAGGGTCGGCAATGTCAAGAATTGCTAAAAAAGAATTTCACGGCCTCAAAATTAAACCAGGCGACACGGTTGTTTTTTCTTCCTCAGCCATTCCCGGGAATGAAATCGCTATCTATGGAATGATGAATAATCTTATTGATCAAGGCGCAGAAATAATTTATGAGCCAATCCTTGGCTTAGGTATTCATAGCTCAGGTCACGCACCGGCCGAAGACTTGAAAGAAATAATCAATATTACTAAACCTCAATTTTTCGTTCCAATTCATGGCGGTCATTATCTGCAAGCTTACCATATAAAATTAGCCGAAGAAGTCGGCCTAAGAAGAGAAAATATCTTTATGCTTTACAACGGAAGTATTTTAGAGATAGATAAAGACAGGAGAGCAAGAGTTCTGCCGCAAAGAGTAGTAAAAACAGCTTTAATAGTTGAAGGGGAGACAGTCAGACCATTTTCAGGTGAAATCTTCAAGGAAAGAAAAAAACTTGCTGAAGATGGAATTTGTGTAGTAAGATTTGAGGAAAAAGTAAAAAATTTTGTAAGAATAAAATTTTATGGTTTACAAATAGAAAAAAATACAATTAAAGAAATAGAAAAAAGGGTAATAAAATTAATTATAAAATATAAAAGTAGGCGAGACAGGGAGGAAATGGTTGAAATGAGTTTGGGCGACTTTGTTTTTTCAAAGATAGGAAAGAGGCCCAGAATAGTAGTAATATAGCAGAATGAAGAATAAAAATTCAAAAATGATTTTATTTATCAATACTCTTTCGGCTGATAAAATTTTCTTAGCCCTAATAGATGATAAAATTAATCAGCAAATCGTCCATAAAATTGATCTAAATAAAAAAATAGAAAATAAAATTATTTTCTATTTAGATAAACTATTAAGAAAAAGTAATTTGAAACTTAGGAATTTAAAAGGTATAATTGTGGTGAATGGTCCAGGTTCCTTCACTCAAATTAGAGTTGTTCTAACTTTAGTAAACATTCTTTCTTATATTTTAGGAATAAAAGCAGTTGGGGTAAAGCAAGACTTAAATAATGAATTAAAATTTTTCCCGCGAGTCAGCGAGCGAAGCGAGCGCGAGCTGTCCAAGACGGGGGTCGGGGAAAATTTAAAGTTAATAAAAAATGGCTTGAGATTGCTTTCTAAAAAGAAAGCCGGGCAGTCAGTTCAGCCATTTTACAAATACAAACCAAACATTACTTTGTCTTCACGTTAAAACTTTGAAATAAAAAATGCTTCTCAGCGAAAGGCTTACGTTTGACAAGCAAACCCAGCCTTAACTTATAGTTACTTCCCGGATAAGGAGGGATACCGGTTTCACCACTGAGAAGCATGATAATCTTAGCAAATTTTTGGAATTTGTCAACCCGTCCGCTTTTTATGCTCAACCCAAAAATTTGACAATTTCGGAGCTTAATGTTAAAATAAGGACATGTTAACTCTTAAAGCACAAACAAGAAAATTGTTAGGCAGAAAAACCAAACAGCTGCGCAAAGAAGACCTTATTCCAGCTGTTATTTATGGCCATAATATAAAAACAAAGCCAATTCAAGTTGATCTTAAAACCTTTAGTAAGGTTTTTAAGGAAGCAGGGGAGAGTAGTCTTGTCAATCTAGAAATTGATAAAGAAAAACCGACTTCAGTCTTAATTCATGATTTAAGTTATCATCCCTTAACTTCAAAAATCATCCATATTGATTTCTATCAGGTTAAGGCCCATGAAAAATTAACGACTGACGTTGAACTTAAGTTTATCGGTGAATCGCCGGCAGTTAAGAATTTAGGCGGAATTTTAGTCACTCACCTTAAAAGAGTGAAAATTGAGTGTTTACCCCAAGATTTAATTCATGAGATAGAGGTTGACTTTTCTCAATTAACGAGTTATGGCGATGAAATCAAGATAAAAGACCTTAAAGTGCCAGAAAGAATAAGAATTCTTGAAGACGGCGAGTTAATCGTGGTTAATATAGAAGAGCCAGCCAAAGAAGAAGAGGTGGTTAAAGAGGAAGTGGCGGCGCCGGAGGCTGAAGCAGGAGTGGCTACGGCAGAAAAACCGGAGGTATTAGTTGGCAAGCCTGAAAAGGCTGAAAAGAAAGTGTTTGAAAAAAAAGTAGAGAAATAAATTAGATAATTTTATAATAAACATATGAAAAACTCAATAAAAAAATCATTTACCCT
>Ga0210019_1003130_pt1 | contig 15418 bp, 13 predicted proteins | sample CryGeyCG2114_020_2_FD_183969 | JGI IMG/M metagenome (GOLD analysis project Ga0210019, IMG submission 183969) | Groundwater microbial communities from aquifer - Crystal Geyser CG11_big_fil_rev_8/21/14_0.20 (SPAdes) (version 2) | ecosystem: Environmental > Aquatic > Deep subsurface > Groundwater ...
AAATCTTCGGCCTTGCCGTTGACTTTTTCCAGCGCCTGATAAATCGGAACCGTTCCGATGGGAACCGGGGAATTACGAAGAATCCACTCGCGTGTTTCGTGAATATTTTTTCCCGTCGACAAATCCATGACTGTGTCCCCGCCCCAACGCGTGGACCACGTCATCTTCTCGACTTCTTCGGCGATACTGGAAGAAACCGCGGAGTTGCCGATGTTGGCGTTGATCTTCACCAGAAAATTGCGGCCGATGATCATCGGTTCGGATTCGGGATGATTGATGTTGTTGGGAATAATGGCGCGGCCGCGGGCGACTTCGTCGCGGACAAATTCCGGCGAAACATTTTCGCGAATGGCGATGAATTCCATCTCGCGCGTGATGAGGCCGTGTTTGGCGTAATGCATCTGCGTGACATTGCATCCCGTCTTGCCGCGCATCGGGCGGCGCACGCGGGCAAAACGGATGGTATCAAGCGCGCTGTCACCTTCACGATCCTGACGATATTGCGAAGACGACTGCGAAAGTTCTTCGACATCGCCGCGCTGCATGATCCACGATTGCCTCAACTCCGGTAAACCGGCGGAAATATCAAGGACGGTGTCGGGGTCGGTGTAAGGACCGGATGTGTCATAAAGCTCAACCGGCGCGTTGGGAATGGATTTGTTCTTGTAATCAATCGTCGGCGAGAGCGCGACTTCACGGAAAGGAACTTTCAGATCTTTGAATAATTTTCCGGATTTGTAAATTTTACGGGAACCGGGAAACGGCGTGTGACTCAAATTGGAATTGAACAGCGTTAATTTTTTTTCAACGGGCTGATCTGCCGTCGCAGAAGGTGGCGTCATAAACATCCTTTGAGTTTTAACTGTCAAAGCCGGGCGTATTATAAAGAAAGACAGGGAAATGGCAACGATGGAAATATTATTTGTAGGGGCAGGTTCCAAACCTGCCCAATTGTCGGGGCGGGTTTCAAACCTGCCCCTACGAAAACGACGTGCCGCAGCCGCAGGAACTTTTGGCGTTGGGATTGCGATACTGAAACCCGCTCTCTTTGAGCGTATCCACATAATCAATGGCGAGTCCAAAAAGAAAACCGACGCTTTCCGGATTGACGAGAATCTTCAATCCTTCCTGCTCGGTAACGACATCGTTCTCATACGATTCTTTCTGAAAACGCATGTCATAGGAAAGCCCTGCGCAGCCACCCGTGACGACTCCGACGCGCAGACAATAACCGACCTTGCCTTCGCGCTCCATCATGGATTTGACTTTCGCAATCGCGGCAGGCGTTAAATTCACAACGGGTTTTTGCGTTTGCGGATTCGACATCTCATTCTCCGTTTCAAGCATAACACAACTACGACAACCACTTGATCGAACAGCCCATGGCCGGATGTTGAGCTCCGCTGAGGGGAACCCCGGCCGTCATCAACTCAATGGCCTCTTTCAATTCTTCGCGGGTGACGGCCGTCTCGTCCTTCCAGTTGTCGTCGATGCGGCCATGATAAACGAGTTCTTTTTTATGATTATAAACATAAATATCAGGCGTGCATTGAGCGTGGAAAATACGGGCAACATTCTGCGTGTCATCCACCAGGTAAGGGAAATCCAGATTCCACTGCTTGATTTTGATTTTCATTTCTTCCGGAGAATCCTCCGGGTAGGCGGGATTGATGTTCGGATTGATCGCGACGATATTCACGCCCAGCTCGCGAACATATTGGGCCAGGCGAATCAACCGCGGCCAAACCGCCAGCGCGTAAGGACAATGATTGCACGTAAAAACGACGAACAGTCCGCTGTCGCCGTACAATTCGTCGCTCTTGTATAAAACACCGTCGGGATTCCTGAGTTCAAACTTCGGCATCGTGGTGCCGAGCGGAACTGTTGTCGATTCGAGCAAAGCCATTGTCTTCCTCACATTTGTAATATTAATTCTTGATTGATAAAAATTCTTTCAACGGAATAACCGAACCCACCGGTACCGGAATAATCCCTTTAAGGTTTTGACGCAGGCGCATTATATCATCGGATTTTTCGAAGTCATCATTTTCTATTCCGGATTTGACTTTGATTGAATCACCGTAGCCTAAATCAATCCCGCCGGGCGCCGTCTGGGCGACGTCAACGGAAGCTCCAACAGGCTGAACATCTGCCGAGCTCTTGGTCACCGGAATATTTCTACCCTGCACTTCCGGCAGCCCCTCTCGTTCTCGAAATTCTCGAAAAACACTCAATTCCTTCGTCTTTTTCCCTATGACGATATAAATGGCTTTCTTGACGCCATTAGCCCGACGAACAATAAAACTCCCGTGCCCACTCACTTCATACTGTCCGCCGTCTTTCAAAGCATTTAATCGATCGATCAAACCGTCAGGAACAATCAGTTCTTCAAACCCCGCATCGGCGTACATTGTTGCAATGTTTCTTTCGTCAAGAAAATGATACCAACCGGCCCCCAACCCATCACGCATGCTGGTGTGTTGATATTCGGGCTCTTCATTTGTTCTCAACCCTCCGGAGGAAATGAAAAGCCCTCCTGTTTTCTCTAAATCGTTGACCTGATCCAAATAATCTCCAAAAGCCGGCCCCATGGGACCGTCCTGATAGGCCGCATCCCCATATTCCCCGCCGATATGATCCGGTCGGAGTCTTGTGCCGTTCTTGAAAAAATCAATCGCGATATTCACGGAACCCGATTCAACGCCCGGAATATCAATACGGTTGCGCATTGAAACTCCTCCAACGTTCGGATGTCCGGCTATTGCAACTTCGATCTTGCTGGAGTCCATGTCAGCAATATTCAAATGAAATCGGCCTTGAAGCTCTTCATTATCCCAAAATTCCACATCAGATTTCAGCGGTCCAAAATTCAACACTTCAAGCGGTTCGTCTTTTTTATTTCTGATAACCATCGCCGCCACAGTTTTCAAGAGTTCAAAATCCAAACCTCCTCGCGGATGATCGTAAATAAAAAGATGCCACAACGCCTGCGTGACTTTGGGCTCCAAAACAGTTGTTTTGACCCCCTTTCTTCGAGAGCGCGATGCCGCTGAACCGCCCAAAACTTCAGGACCATACGTTGATCCGCCGGGATTGGGCGCCGTCAATTCCGATGAAGCGCCTAACGCTAACATCTTCTGACGAATCAATTCCATAGCCGAAAAAACTTCGTAATCAAGAATCTCTCCAGCAGATTTTTCCAACATCTTTTCATCCTCCACAGACGGCGTAAAATGCACGTAGGTCTGCTCCTCATCGCCCGCCCAGGATGACAAATACAGATTAAACCCAAGCCGCTCAACTTTTTCCTTAAGGCCAAATTCTTTGTCCCTTGCCAGCCTGAATAAAACAACATCCATGGTTCTGTAAAAAAATTGTTCATGTCTGTTGTGAAGGTCGTTCTTATGCGGCGGCTCGAAGATGACTGTTGATAATTTGCCTTTGACTTCATAGTCCCGTATGATCTCGCCTTTGATCAGATCGAGCATCATTTGAATGATTTTTTCATGCCCGGTAGCATCTTCAGAATTTTCAGGTTTGTTCTTGCCATAAACAGCCGCTAAGTGATTGATAATCACTTCACCTCTTTTGACTTCTTCTGCATCAAAGGCCGTCAAAGTGATTTGCAATTCTCCTGTAATGGGATTTTCATTTGATTCAACCTGAACGCTGTAACCCAAACGTTTCAGATTGTATGTGTAAGCCGCTATATTTTCCTTCATGCGGATTTTACTGCCTTCCTCATATGATCCTTGATGCGCCGACTTGCCTGAATAATCCTGAACCATTTCAACCATGCGAATACCATGTGCAAGATCGTTTTGCGCCTGACCATCGTTATTGGCGTAAACATCGTCGGGATGAGGCGATTGCCTGAAAACTTTTGAGCGTTGATTCAAAATGATATTAAAAGGGTTGGCCTGATCATTCTCGTCGTCGCTATACACAAATTGATGAATGCCCTTGCGATAAACCAATTCGTCCGTTTTAAAATCATATTCGAGAAACACACCCATGTCCGCCCAGGACGACGTCACATCAGCGCCGAAGTATCTCCCCAAAAGCGCGGACAATTTCTGTTTCAAAGCCACGATTTTATCAAAAGGCGTTCTCATCTGAGATTCATAAATCCGCATAATCTCGACAGACAGTTCCGCAGTCTGTTGATCAATGAAAGTGAAAACATTGGGACGCCGGGGAATTTCGACATTTTTCAAACCTTCCGCGCCGGCCATTTCTTTTAAAGGAATTCTGATTTCCGACGGCTCCACCGAAAACCGATCTTCTTTGCGCAAATATTCTTCAATGCCGATGCCGCCTTCACGCTGGGAAGCAAGCAATTCGACAAGCTTGGCCAGACGCTCATCCCGGTCAAAAGCCGGAGTGATGACAACATCAGGAACGAAAGCAAGAAGGTCCTGGATATTCACCGGACCTAAAACCGTACGGCCGTCATGTTTTGATATTTTGATCCTTCGAACATGTGTGTTAAAACCGGCATCGTCCGGATAAACGTCTTTCAACATTTGCATGTGTCCCGGAAGATACAGATCTGCATCGCCCCTGTCGAATTCAAACACCAGGACTTTCGCGCCTTCAGGAAAATCTTGAATATTCAAATCGCCGACCTTTTCAGGCATGCCTTTCCGGCGCCAAATCAAACCATCTAATTTTCCTTTCCGATTCTTTTTGAAATAAACCTCCTGAATTTTGCGATCTTTTTCCAGGTTCGAAAACACATCAGCCATCTTGCTTATGTCCATCGATTGATCGTTGATTTCATGCAAAGAATTTTCGACAAACTCAATGCCTTGCGCGGCGGCATGATCAAGAAAAAGAAAAACCTGTCCCTGATGATGCGTAACAATCTGATTCAATGTGGATTCGGATTGAAAATTCTTCGCCGGACGGGTCCCCTCGGCCACCGCCCGAACCTTTCCTGTCCCCCAAGCAAAAATCATCACCTTCGACATATCCAGAATGGTTCCGGTACCAATCGACAAAGCCTTGCCGTTAATGTCTTCGGGACCATCAAAATGAATACAGTTGGCAATGATGGTCTTAATGGCGATGTGGACCTCGCGGCTGCGCATCTTCAACATGTCATCCGCATCTAAAATCTCCACCTCAAAAGACCAGTTATGTTTCTCTTTTAATTGCTTGAGCTTCAAATCAAGCCCTGTTTTCAATCCACTCTGATTCAAACCTTTGATAAAAATGGTTTGTTTTTGTGTCTGCAGGCGCTTTGCGATGTCGGTCACTTCTTCCAAACTAAACACGCGTTTTTTGCCGCTTCTTTCTTTCCGCATTTTATAAAACAGATATTTGGCAAAACGGTCGCTGTGTCTTTCTTCATCATGGATCGTCAGCAATCGTTCGATAGCATTTTCATAAACATTCACCGCATCCGGATTTTGTGTTTGAGGCAACCAAAAATCATTGTTGTCGCGGATCCTCCTGCGATAAGCGCGTCCGATGTTTTTGTTTTTCAGCCTTCCCAGCATCAACTTGATCACTTCTTCATTAAATGCCATATGGCCATTAGCTCCAACACCACCGAATTGAACCGCATCTGCTTGTCCCGCTTTTACAAGAACCAACGCGTCTTGCAAAGCGCGTTCATATTCTTCTGTTTCAGCCTGGGGATTATCTGTCTGCCCGTTAAAAATGTGAATAGTCTCGTGACGTAAACCACGCCAACGAACATATTGGAACAAATGCTTCTCCATAAAAGCCATGTAGCTGTTGGAATTCTTCGCCCAATCGCCCACATACCCCATCCCGGGGAAGTACTCATCCATGTTAAATGTTTTGACCCACGACCAGTCGATATTTTCTCTTTGAGTGATTCTGACAAGCTCTTCATAAAAGTGGATCGGGCTGGAACCTGTTGGCAGACCGAGAATGGTCCATTTCCGTTGAGCGCTATTTTTCTTGATCAAATCAGCCACATATCTTGCATTGGCTTTGGACAAAAAGACCTGATCGCCGATGATGGCTTTCGTACCATTAGCCGTTACTCCCACATATGTTTTTGCCGGATCCAGCATCGCCCTGTCGGCGGTGGAGCGGATATCCATCCGGAACGAAATCACTGCTCCATCAGGAATCTCGCTGAGCATGGCTTCGGAAAAATTCTTCACCGCTTGAACCTGAAAGCCGCTGTTTTTTAAAAGCTGCACACCGCCGGAGAAATACTGGCGCGCAATCAATTGCTGCGTTTGCGGATCATAATCCTCTCTGATCACATCAAACGCGCCCTGCTGAAAATTCCGGAGATATTGCTGATAAACCTGCTCTTTAAAGGAAGGATCGGTTTCGATGCCGCTGATCTTTTGTTGATCGGCGTAGACCTGATTCAACATAGATTGACGAAGATAATTTTTGTACCAGACCGCCAGAAGATGCGAATGAAACACTTGGCGAAGCGGAGCGAATTCTGCGCTTTCGTTCACCTCGCGCTCAATCACCGGCAAAACAATCTGACGAATCAGATCTTTCATTTGTGTCATTGCGAGCGTTTTTTGTCCCCTGAAATCGCTTTGCGATTTCATTGGATTCAATCCCGGAAAGGCTTGCCTTTCACGGGACGAAGCAATCTCTGCGATTGCTTCGTCGCCTTCGGCTCCTCGCAATGACACTTCTTTCTGCATCAGATAATCCGACTCCAGCATCACCTTCAGTCCGCTGGATTGAATGAACGCTCTGCTTCCATCCTGAACAATGACGCTCTCGCCGGGAACAATCCAGACTTTGTTGAATGTTTCAATCAGCTGCTGGTTCGAAAACTTCTCCCACAGCTTTTGTCCGGATTCGCTCTCCGGACTCATCAATCTGGCGGTGAGCTGTTTCAAAACAGCATCCTGCTCCAAAAGAATCTTTCCCATTTCGGTCTGACCAAGAACATCGGGAATGACGCGGTCGGGTTCCAGCGGCGAAAGATTGACCCAAAGATTTTTATCGGAGATGGCCACGGATGTCAGAAAAAATTTTACCAGGCGCGTGGTTTCATCTTGAATATCCGAAACAGAAACATTCTCAGGTTGGTTGATGACAAAATCGAAGTGAAAAGGATTATTCCGATCGATCATCACGCCTTTGAGCATCAAAGGCTGAACGGTTTGAGTGGGCGAGGTTATATTAAGAGAAGGAAGCGGCTGTGCCTGAAGCGGCAAAACCGCGAGAAAAAAAACCAAAACGAGATGAATCACCTTAAAAAATAAAGATTTTTTTCTAAAAACCATAATGTCCCCCTGAACAATCAGCTTTATAAACCCCTGCCTGAAGCGTGAAAAATATAACATATATTGAAAACGATTTCTAATAAATTTTCCCTCTCTTTGCATTTGTTTAAAATTCCGGTTTACGCCTCTGAAAATCCTTTTATAATGGCCGTCACTTTCAGGAAATGTTATGAACAACTTACCTGCCAATCTCATCCTCAAACAAATGGAAATCGGGCCTCTCAACAATTTCCAATATTTTCTCGGCGATGAACGAACCAGAGAGATTGCGGTCGTTGATCCGGCCTGGGATGTCCCTTACCTGCTGTCTGAAATCGAAAAGAACGGATATACCGTCAAATCTGTTTTCTTAACGCACGGCCATCCGGATCACATTCAGGGCTTGAAAGAATTCCTCAGTCACCACGATGTGCCGGCTTATATTTCCAAACACGAAGCCGTCTTTTACAAGCCCAGCCATAAAAATCTCGTCGAGATCGAAAACGGCGATGTTTTAAAAATCGGCGGCATCGACTTCAAGGCCATCCTCACGCCCGGTCATACGCCGGGATGCCAGTGTTTCCATCATGGAAACGTTCTGATCACCGGCGACGCGATTTTCATCGACGGCTGCGGCCGCTGCGATCTTCCCGGCGGCGACGCGCGCAAGATGTATGATTCGCTTTACAATGTCCTGATGAAACTGCCGGATGACACGCTTCTGTTCCCCGGCCATAATTACGGCGATGTCCCTTACGCGACGCTGGCCCAGCAAAAACAAACCAATCCATATTTGAACTGCTCGAGCAAGGAAGAATTTCTGGCGCAGCGCATGGGAATGATCGTTTAACGGAATTTAACGCACAACGGAGGCGGCATGGAATTTCTTCACCCATTCATTGATCTCTTCATTCATCTCGATGACCACCTGGAACAGATTTTCCAGCAATACGGAACTCTGACCTATGTCATTGTGTTTCTGATCATTTTCTGCGAGACCGGCCTGGTGTTCACGCCGTTTCTCCCCGGGGATTCGCTTCTGTTTGCCATCGGGGCGCTGTGTCACGCTGGCGGTCTGGATGTTAAAATCGTAGCCGCGCTCTTGACATTCGCCGCGATCGCCGGAGATAACTCAAACTATTGGATCGGCCGGATGCTCGCGCCACGAATTTTCAGGCATGACAATATCAAATTTTTTAAATACGAATATCTGGAACGCACCAAAAAATTCTTCAACAAATACGGCGTCAAAGCGATCATCCTCGCCCGCTTTGCTCCGATCATCCGTACGTTCACACCGTTTCTGGCCGGTATGGGCGCGATGCGTTACAGAAAATTCTTTGTCTTTGATGTAATCGGCGGAATCGTGTGGGTGAATTCATTTGTTTGGCTGGGATATTACTTCGGCAATCTTCCTTACGTGGAGAAAAACTTCAGCCTGGTGATTCTGGGAATTATCGTTGTTTCTTTGATTCCGGCTGCGCTGGAATTTTGGAAACACAGGACAAAATGATTCCGTGGTAAACGCAGGACGGCAAAAATCTCCGCAGCGCCGCCATGATACGACTTTCCCAATCCGGCAGGTTTCTCAGCGCCGGATTTCTCTTCTCGATCAGCTTCTCTATTAATATAGCGATGGTTTCCGGATTTTTCTTGGAGGAATCCACATAACTCATCACACGCTTCTTCAGCGACTGTGAAACCACATAATACGGACTCGTCCCATCATCAAAGCGTTTTGCATATTTGGCATTGTCGTAAAAAATCTTCGTTGGATATGTTCCCGGTTCGATCAGACTGACATGAATTCCGAAAGGTTTGACTTCGTAGAACAAGGCTTCGCTGAACGCTTCCAACGCCCACTTGCTGGCGTTGTATGCGCTAAACAACGGCGAGACGGTTAATCCGGAAATGCTGGAGAGATTGATGATGCGACCGCTTCTTTGTCTTCGCATCTGCGGCAAGACCGCGCGCGTGACATTCTGCACGCCGAAAAGATTCACTTCCATGTTTTGGCAAATTTCCTCCTGCGTCAAATCTTCAAACGCCCCGCCGACACCGTAGCCGGCGTTGTTGACTAAAACATCAATGCGTTGATATTTTTGAATCACTTCTTCGACGCATTTCTCAATAGAATTCACATCTGTGACATCCATCCGCATCACATCAACCGTTCCGCCGCGCTCCTGCACTTCCTGCAAAAGATCACCTTCTCTGGACAGATCGCGCATCGTGGCAACAACGCGATAGCCTTTCGACGCCAGACGCGCGGCGGTTACCATTCCAAATCCGCTGGATGTGCCGGTGATCAGAATGACTTTCTTGAAATTGAGACTTTGATAGGAATGATCTTTTTGAAAAAAACGGAAGGCATCTCTGGCTTCGGATTGAACTTTGGCGGGAAGTTTTTCGAAACATTGACGGAAGCGTTTCGACGTGCGTGAAATCATAACTTGTCGGGATTAAGCGGTTTGGTTTTCCCGGAACGATATTCTTCGACCGCTTCCTCCGCAAGTTTTGCAAGGATTGGTTCCGAAGCGGCATAGGCTTTGCCCCAACGATCTTCGGAAGCAAGTTCGGCCAGAAGCCATTTTGCAACAGCATCCTGCCGGCCAGGGGACAATTTTTGGACTTCTTCGAAAGCCTGTTTCAATAATTTTGTCATATTTTCAATCTCCGGCTGAATGATAACACAAGACAAACCGAGCGACAATGTCGAGTTTATTTCAGCGATTCAGGATTGATAGCTCTTTGGACAAGCAGAGAATCGGCGAGGGTGACGGCGATCATGGCTTCAACGACAGGCACGACGCGCGGGCAAAGACACGGATCATGGCGGCCTTTGACAACAGCGGTGGTTTCCTGGCCATTGATATCCACTGTATTCTGCTCTTTGGCGATCGATGACGGCGGCTTGACAGCCACGCGCAGGACAATGTCCTCACCATTGGAAATCCCGCCGAGGATTCCGCCGGCGTGATTGGTTTTGGTATGGATCTCTCCGCCCTTTTTGATGAATGGATCATTGTGTTCGGAAGCTTTCATTTCGGTGGCTTTGAATCCTGTGCCGAATTCAATGCCGCGGATGGTTCCGATGGACATCAATGCGTAAGCTAAGCGTGCATTCAATTTATCAAACACCGGATCACCTAAGCCAGCCGGACATCCTTTCACCACGGCTTCGACAACTCCTCCAACGGAATCGCAATCCATGCGGACTTTCTGAATGTATTGCACCATCTCTTCCGCCGCCTGCATGTCAGGGCAGCGCACGATGTTTTGTTCGATCGCAGAATAATCGATGGTCTTGGCTTTGATGCCGCCAACGGACAATGTGTAAGCGATAATTTTGACGCTGAACTGATCGAGAAATTCTTTAGCAACCGCGCCAGCCGCCACACGACAAACGGTTTCGCGTCCGGAGGCTCGTCCCCCGCCGCGGTAATCGCGGAAGCCGTATTTCTTGAAAAAGGTGTAATCGGCGTGGCCGGGACGGAAAACATCCTTGATATTAGAGTAGTCTTTCGAGCGTTGATCGGTGTTGCGGATGAGCATGCCGATCGGCGCGCCGGTGGTCATGCCTTCAAATACGCCGGAGAGGATTTCAACTTTATCATCTTCCTGACGCTGAGTTGTGATTTTACTCTGACCCGGACGGCGGCGATCCAAATCTTTCTGGACGTCTTCTTCCGTTAAGGGAACTCTCGGCGGAACGCCGTCAATCACGACACCGATGCCCGGGCCGTGACTTTCGCCGAACGTTGTCATCCTAAAAATTTTTCCAAACGTGCTTCCGGACATTAACCATTCCTTTCTTTTAAAAAGGTTTTCGCCACTTCAATCCGGAGAATCTGCGAAAGCCGTTATCAAGCGTAACCAGTTCGCAACCGGATTCAATCGCCACTGATGCCAGATACACATCGGAAATATCATTGCTTTTCGCATTTATCTCTCTGCACAATTTGACAAAAACATCCCAGTGCCGATTACCTTCTTTCATCAATACGAATTTCTCGTTATTTCGGAGAGTTTCAGCGAATTTTAAAGCCCGGTCCAATCGGCCCGGATTATGAAAAAGCCGGGGATGAGTCGAAATCCTGATAAACGAAGCGAAAACAGCGTCCGTTGTTCCAAAAATTTCAGAACCTTGCAAAAGACCCCTTAAAAACAATAAGCATTCTTTGTGACTGGAGGAACTTTCCAAATGAGCATGAATCAAAATATTGACGTCCAGCAAAATCATTCCAGACCGTCCATGATGTCCATCAGCTTTGAGGTGTCATTCAAATCCACGCCTTCACGGACAACGCCCCCCTTGAAAGTCGGCAAATCCTGGGTGTATTTTTTTGAGGACGGCTTTAGTGAAATAACGTATTGAAGACCTTGTTCAATCAAATCCGTCAAAGTGGTATGCCGCTCGACCGCCGCTTTTTTGGCTTTTTCCAAAAGTGAATCGCTTAACCGGACTGTTGTTCTCATGATGAAAGTCTACCCGATAGACATAAGTATGTCAAAATAAAATTTACAAGCTTCCGTCTGTAATCGCGCCTTGGGAGGCGCTGCTGACGAGTTTTTGATATTTGGCCAGAACACCGTGAGTATATCGCGGCCTCGGTTGTTTCCAAGACTTTAATCGTTTTTTTATCTCGGCTGATGAAATGTTCACATTGATCTCGCGTTTGGACGCGTCGATGGTGATCTCATCGCCGTTTTTGACAATCGCCAGAGCTCCACCGACATATGCTTCCGGCGTAATGTGCCCGACCACGAATCCATGACTGCCGCCGGAAAAACGTCCGTCGGTGATGAGCGCCACGTCTTTGCCCATCCCTTTTCCCATAACAGCGGATGTCGGCGAGAGCATTTCGCGCATGCCGGGGCCACCTTTCGGTCCTTCATAACGAATGACGATGACGTGGCCTTTCTTGACGGTGCCATCCAAAATTTTCTTCAGCGCGGTTTCTTCGGATTCAAACACAATGGCTTTGCCGTTGAACGTCATTCCTTCTTTGCCGGAGATTTTGGCCACCGCGCCTTCAGGCGCGAGGTTGCCATACAAAATCACAAGATGGCTGTCTTTCTTCACAGGATTATTCAGAGGACGAATGATCTCCTGCCCGGCCGGATACGGTTTCACATCCTTCAAATTCTCCGCCACCGTTTTTCCCGTCACGGTCATGCAATCACCGTGAAGCAATCCCTGATCCAAAAGAATTTTCATCAAAGGCGTCACGCCACCGATCTTCACAAGATCCGCCATCACAAAACGTCCGCTGGGTTTCAAATCCGCCAACACCGGAGTGCGTTTGCCGACGCGGGTGAAATCATCGATGGAGAGTTTCACGCCGGCGCTGTGCGCCATGGCGATCAAATGCATAACCGCGTTGGTGGATCCGCCGAGCGCGGTCACGACGGTGATCGCATTCTCAAATGCTTTTTTGGTCATGATATCGCGCGGACGAACACCGAGTTTGAGCAAATTCAACACGGCGGCTCCGGCGTTGATGCAGTCATCGGCCTTGTCTTTGGAAATCGCAATCTGACCGGAACTATTAGGAAGGCTCATGCCGAGCGCTTCAATGGCGCAGGCCATGGTATTGGCCGTATACATCCCGCCGCAGGAACCCGGGCCGGGAATGGCTTTGGATTCGATCTCAGTCAACTTTTTCTCGTCGATGCGTTTGTTAGCATAAGAACCAACCGCCTCGAACACGCTGACGATATCAATATCTTTGTGATCGCAACTGCCCGGCAAAATCGTTCCGCCGTAAACAAAAACACTCGGGCGATTCAAACGCGCCATAGCCATAATACAGCCGGGCATATTTTTATCGCATCCGCCGATGGCTACAATCCCGTCAAAACCTTCGCAACCGACCACGGTTTCAATCGAATCCGCGATGACTTCGCGCGAGACGAGCGAATATTTCATCCCTTCCGAACCCATGGAAATCCCGTCGGAAATGGTGATGGTATTAAAAATGACGGCCTTGCCTCCGGCTTGATTCACACCCGCGACCGCTTTCTCCGCCAACACATTGATGTGCATGTTGCACGGCGTGACCATGCTCCATGTGGACGCCACACCGATCTGCGGCTTGTTGAAATCTTCTGATGTAAATCCGACAGCTCTCAACATCGCCCGGCTCGGCGCTCTGTCGTAACCGTCAATCACAATCGATGAAAACTCTCTTGAGTCGTTCTTTTTATTTTTATCACTCATTGTCTATTCCTTTTTAACTGTCCTTGCGAGGAGTCCCGCCAAAGGCGGGACGACGAAGCAATCTCAACAAAATTGTCATTCTCTTAGACGTCATTCCCGCGAACGCGGGAATCTCAACAAAACTACCTTTCTCCGCTCATTGAAATTTCAAACCTTGAGTATGAATTTTCAATGCATTTGTCATCCCAGCGAAAGCTGGGATCCAGTGGCTTGATTTATGCCTATTTAAACAAAAATATTCTCTGTTCTTTACGTAAATCTTCCTTAGCAATTCGTTCGATATCATCAATACACGCTGACACTTTCCCAAATTGTCTATCAAATTCTTCAGTCCAATCACCTTCAGGATCTCTCCAATCCAATACCTTAATAAACTCTACTAAAAGCGTTGTTGCTCTGTCATCGATAATGTAAGCGCCGGCCATAGAAGCTTTCTCCAATTCTATTTTAGCCTCTAAATACTCTGGCCGTATCTTGATCCAGAATTCCTTACTTACGTCAACTCCAGTGAGATGATCGAAATTCCGATTAAGAAATAACCTCACAATAGAAAGTTGTTCCATAATTCTAGAATATGCATCAAATTTCTTGTCCCACCATTTTTTAGAACAATATTGATTAACCGTTAGGCGAGCGGTTACAACCGCTGTAACAACAGCTACAATCAAAGAAGGTATAAGCGCTGTTAGAAAACCTTGATAAAAAGTATTCATTCATCCAACCTTTAATTTCCTCACAAGACACTGGTTCCCAGCTTTCGCTGGGATGACAATTTTGTTGAGATTCCCGCGCTTGCACCCGGAGGGTGTTCACGGGAATGACAGTTTTGTTTTACCCAATTGTGTAGACGTCCCCACAATTCACCTGAATTGTCCGCGCGTGCGGACAATTGGACTTATCCTCACAAGACACTGGTTCCCAGCTTTCGCTGGGATGACAATTTTGTTGAGATTCCCGCGCTTGCACCCGGAGGGTGTTCGCGGGAATGACAGTTTTGTTTTATCCAATTGTGTAGACGTCCCCACAATTCACCTGAATTGTCCGCGCGTGCGGACAATTGGACTTATCCTCACAAGACACTGGTTCCCAGCTTTCGTTGGGATGACAATTTTGTTGAGATTGCCTGCCTGTCGGCAGACAGGCTTCGCCCCGCCAGCGGCGGGGCTTGCAATGACACTTTACTTCAACCACGGCTTGTCGGAAACCCATCGGGATTCGTAAGCTTCAATTTTGTCTTTGAACTGCTCGGTCCAGCCGATTTGGTCGAGGCCGTTGAGCAAACACGTTTTCGAAAAGGAATCGATTTGAAACGGATGTTTGTTGCCTTCGGCATCGATCAAGACTTGCGCTTCCAGATCAGCGGTCATTTGAACGCCGGGTTTAGCGGCGACTTGCTTGAATAGCGCGTCGACCTTATCAGTCGGCAATGTGATCAAGAGCATTCCATTTTTAACGCAATTATTAGCGAAGATATCGGCGAAGCTCGGAGCCACGATGACGCGAAAACCAAAATCACTCAGCGCCCACGGCGCATGCTCACGGCTGGATCCGCAACCAAAATTGTCGCGCGCCAAAAGAATCGACGCTTTGCGGTAAATCGGCTGATTCAAAATGAAATCCGGATTCTCTTTGGTTCCTTCGTAATCCAGAAAACGCAATTCATGAAACAGATGCTTGCCGAATCCCACGCGGTCGATCTTGCGCAAAAATTGTTTCGGGATGATCGCATCCGTGTCGACGTTAGCGCGGTCGAGCGGCGCGGCGATACCGGTGTGCTTCACAAACTTTTCCACTTCAAACCTCTTTCTTAGAAATGTGTCATTGCGAGCGTTTTTTTTGCGAAGCAATCTTTTAATAGATTGCTTCGTCGCTTCGCTCCTCGCAATGACACCTATTTAAACGTTCTGATATCCGTCAACCGTCCAGTGATGGCAGCGGCGGCGGCCATGATCGGGCTGAGCAGATGCGTGCG
>Ga0210019_1003131_pt1 | contig 15411 bp, 11 predicted proteins | sample CryGeyCG2114_020_2_FD_183969 | JGI IMG/M metagenome (GOLD analysis project Ga0210019, IMG submission 183969) | Groundwater microbial communities from aquifer - Crystal Geyser CG11_big_fil_rev_8/21/14_0.20 (SPAdes) (version 2) | ecosystem: Environmental > Aquatic > Deep subsurface > Groundwater ...
CCGCCGACACCTGTATCTGAACTGGCCTCCCAGCTCAAAACAGCAGAATTTGCCGCTCGAACAACTGTCAAATTAGTTGGGGCAATAACAACTCTGACGGTTTGGGACTCGCTCGAAGACGGACTACCACACCCCACAACCCCCAACCCAACCAGACCAAGGACCAGCGATTCCATCATTAACACAGCTATTTTTTTAGACATTTTTTACTCCCTTTCTATTAAGGTTACCTGATGTTATGTGATGTTGCATGAGGTTACGTGAGGTTGCTTGTGTGCTTTCACAGTCGCAGGTCCTGCCCATTGGCAGGCAATACGCAAGTGGCAGGCTGATCTTTTTACAATCTCTCATTTAACACCCCTTCTAAACAGATCATAGGTTCTCCCTATGGGGGTATCGGTATCTTCAAATTTTAACATATTCTCTCTCTTTCTCCTAATAATAAAAAAGGGCTAATTCCCCAAACATAAGCTTAGGAAATTAGCCCTGCCAATGCCTTAGTCTCTCTACATCTCTCTTCAACCAGTAGGAGCGAATCCTTCCCCATTGTGGCGGAAAGGAAAGCGTGCACCAACTTTGGCCTCGTCTATTCAATTAAGATAATTATATCATGGGAAAGCCGCGAGTAACAAGGGAAATGTGGGGAAATGAGGTAATTGGAAGTGAGAAATGAGCCAAGAGATGAGAAGTGAGAAGTGGGAATAAAAATTATATCCTACCTCCAACCTCGCACATCCTATCCCACCTCCCATTTCTTATTACCCCACATCCCTTTTCCCCCGCATCTCTTCATGCATAAAAGCAGTGTCAAGGTTGGGGCCGGCTTGTTTAATAAGACTGAACAAAAAGCTGATGTCTTTGCTGGAAAATTGCTCGCCGGAGATCATTTGACCCAGATAAACCACGCCTAAAAGGGTTGGCTCGGTAAAATACTTGAGCCGGGAAATAACTGGCATAAAAAGCTCTCCTTTTAAGTTGCGCATCTGGACAGTAAGCGCCTCGTCATTAGTGTTTCTAAGTAGTAGCTCTTTCTTGCGCTTAAGCAAGGCTAAAAATAAGGGGTTATCCTGCTTAATTGAGGTACCTGCCAGGTGGTGGGCATCACCCTCGGCCGACCGCACAACATAAGAACCAGCGCCGCGATTAAGAACCAGGACACCGGCTGATTTGAGCCTCATTGATTTAACCAGTAAGTAAGGGGTTAATTGGCACAATTTCTCAAGATCAGGCATAGGGTGTTTTAAGGCGTTAATATACTTTCTCAAAACTTTTTGATAGGCATAGCGGTAGCAGCCAAAAACATGGCACAAACATTTTACAAGGGGCATTTTGCAACACCTCCTCTGGGGTATCGGCTAGCATTATAACATAAATCATACTTTTTTTGGTTTGACTTGTAAAATCAGGTATGCAAGAATGTCAAATGACAAATTAAAAATGACAAATGATGGTAATGTAATTATTATAAATACATTAATTTGACATTTGCCATTGGTCATTTGTCATTAAACAGGGAGGTAATTTTTTATGTCAAAGCCTTTAATTATGGTGGTTGATGATGAAAAAAGGGTCGCAGACAATATCGCTAAAATTCTTCACGAAACAGGACGCTACGAAGCAATCGCAGCTTACTCGGCTAAAGAAGCGCTAGAGAATCTGTCAAAAAACAAGGTGATGCTGGGACTGGGCGGCAATAGAGTTCGTTTGATAATTCTTGATATTAAAATGCCGGATATGGACGGCCTCCAGTTTCTGGAAAAACTTCGCCAAGACTACAATGAGGGCATTGGAGTCGCTATGCTAACCGCGTATGAGGACGGGGAAAAATGGGAAAAAGCAACCGATGGTTTTGTAGTTGATTACATTAAAAAACCGTTTGAGCCGGCTGATTTGATCGCCACGGCAGATAACTTTTTCGCAGGCAAAGAGGCCGAGATGACCATTAAAACCTTTGAAAAACACATCGAAAAACGGGATAGTTTTGGCTCCAAGAAAGAGGGCTAAAAAGAAAGCTTAAACGTGGTCCCCTCTCCCACCTTGCTGTTGATACTGATTGTCCCGCCATGTTCACGGATAATACGGAAAATGATCGAAAGCCCAAGCCCTCTCCCCTTAGTCACATGAGTGCTGAAAAATGGCTCAAAAATCTTCTCCTTATTCTCTTCAGGAATACCAACTCCAGTATCTGTAACTTCAGCACAAACAAGCTGTTTGGCGTCAGCTTGTTCGGTATAAGTTTTAAGACGCAGCTCGCCGCCGTCCGGCATGGCCTCAACCGCATTCTTAATCAAATTGACAAAAACCGTTTGCAGGTCTTCTTTATCCCCTTTAATCATCGGCACGGGCCGCAAGTCCAGGGCAACATGCACTCCGCTGGGCGGGAAAAGCTTGAGCGCGGATTCTACCACTTCGGCTATGTTAACTGCTTCTTCGTGATGCTCTTTGGGTTGGCTTAATCGCAAGGTGCTCTCAACAATATCATTGGCCCGTTTAATAGCGTCAATCATAACTTGTTTTGACTCCGCGGTCTTTGGATCATCAGGCCAAAGGGCCAGTTCGCTTCTAATGATAGTCAATGGGGTTTTTATCTCATGGTTATATTCACGAATCAAGTTGGCTAAAGAGGCGATTTTTTCTGACCGAGCCAGCAAACGTTCGGTCTCATAAAGTTTTTTCTCGTTGGCTTCAAAGTTTTTCCGCACCTCTTCATAAGGCCGGACAATATACTCAAGACATATTGCCAGATACTCCCCAATCGTTTTAAAAACCTCAAAATCATTATTGGTAAAACTATCTTCAGAGCGCTTTCCCCCTAAAACAAGAAAAGCGAGCAGTTCATCCTTAACAAAAGAAGGAATATATAATTTGCCTTGGTCAGAAAAAATATCATGTTTATCAATTATCTTTGTAACAGCCGGATCACTCTTTGCCAAAAAAGAGCCTGGCTTTAATTCCCCGGAAACAGCATCGTATTCCAGATATACATCCATATCCTGAAAAAACAGCTGAACCGCGACAAGATCAATCTCCTCCATAAGGATTGGGGCAATAACCTTGACAATATCAGCCCTGGCTAAAGAACGAGCCAGTCCTGTAGCAATCTTACGCTGGACATGCAGATAATCGTACCACCCTTTAATAAAAGTCCTGTCAGCGGCAGTCTGGATATGCAGCCGCACAGCCTGGAAGGTTAAACCAGAAGCGAGCAGCAGGAACGCGTCGACAAGCACATGGTAATAAAAAGGGAGCTGCCAATAATGGGCAAAAAAGAAGATCGAAAGATAAATAAAACTGGTTATAATAACAGCTACCGTGCGGCTAATTACAATGGAAATATCCATCAAGTGGGCCTTAGTAATAGCATAAGAAATAAAAATCACGGTAATAAGAGTAGCCAGAGGCCCTATTTCGATTAAAGCAGAATAGCCAAAAAGAGGAAGGATTAAATTGGTAACAACGGGCGGGACAAAACCGAATAAAAACCCTAATATGACATAAACAATCTGACGCCTGTTTAACCCGCGGTAAAGATAATATCTCTCAATAAGACGAAAAAAAGCGTAAGCAAAAAATCCCAACACATAAACAATAAAGAAGAAATAAGCTGGTCCGGGTATTAAGATAAAGCTGCCACCCTTGCCCGCCACCCCGGCAATAATCAGGTCTGAAGCTGAAATTATGGCAAAGAAAAAAGCCAGGATAACCCAGGCCACCAACTGATAAGTCATAGGGACATCGTCCTCTTTTGGAAAGACAGAAAAAAAATAAAGGAAGGGGATAGGGATAAAAGCAAAAAGACCAAACGAGAGCCGATTCCACAAAAGGGCTTGAGAGACCAAGCTGGAGGTATCAAAGGCAAAAACAAGGGCAACCCAAGCAGAGATCAAAAGGGTGGTGAGCGCGTAAGAAAGGTTGATTTTATTCTTCCAATCGCCCAAAAGAACAAAGGCACCCAGGGAGAAATTACCAAAGATAGCTAGGAACGGAAAAACGAACTTGGCACCATAAGTTGTGAATATAAGAACCGAACCCAGAAAAGCACTAGCTATAAAAAATAATATAATAAGAAAATATCCCCTTCTGTATCAGTTATGAACCGCATTTGAATTATACGGTAATTATATGAGTTTGCTCTACTGCAGTCAAATCAGTATTGAGCAAATAATCAAAATTTGGCTCTCTGTTATCAAGAGACATTATTATATCTACTAAGTCTCTGGGTTGATCCTTTAAATAAAACCCTCCTGCGGCTTGATCAAGCTTCAGCGCACAACCATTTGCCCACCAAACCCTTATGGCTTTCAACATACCGGGCAAAGCCAATAATTGCCATAAATTGTTAGTAAAGCTAAAGCTGAAACGCTCGGCATGATACTTCTCATCCCCTGGCAAGGCGGCACAACCAGCCTGACCCCGCACCTTATGACGCTCGGCATGGGCTTGGGCCTCTGCTTTTGAAGCGCCAGACAAGAAATATATCAAGGGGTGGGCACAAAATTGGCCAGGCCTTGTTTCTACAGCGAAGAAGACCTCGAGAGCTTTGGCAATAAAACCAGGAGGAATATAGTTTCCATCGAGACCTTTAAGGCGAAAGCTAATCACCGGGCCACGGGGAGCCTTGTTAAAATCATTCTCACCCAATATTTCAATCCCTGGAACATCATTTAATAACTTAAGCATTAATAATTTTGTCAGCCTCTCTTCTCTTTTAGCAATCCCAGCCAGACCTGCCTCCATCAACAAAAGGACCGCCTTACCTAGAGAAACTTGAGCAACAACAGCTTGACTGCCAGCTTCTATATTATGAGGTGGTTCAGCCCAAAAAACTCTTGAATCAGTTGCCCCAGTTATTGTTCCGCCACCAGGACTACTTGGTTTTTTGCCACTGAAAAACCATTTTGGCCCAATAATCGCGCCACTACCATCCCTGGCATATAATTTATGGCCAGAGATAGCAATAAAAACATGGTCACCCAATTCTCTGAGATTAAGCTGCATTGAAGAAGCCCCTTGGGCATGATCAATAAATACCAAAGCATTATATTTTTTGGCAAGCTGACAAATCTCTTTTACTGGGTTCTTGATACCGGTAACATTTGATGAAGATTCAATACAGAGGATTGGGGTTTTACCTTGAACTTGGGCGGCCTTTAACTCGGTTTCCATACTGTCTAAATCATATGTCCCATTGGGATTGGTGTTAAAATAGCTAAACCTACCTGTTTCGCGGGCAGGAAGCATGGTTGAATGATGGGAGACACGAGAACCAATAAAATGATAGCGGACTTTTTTATCTCTCACCGCAAAATCAACCAGAGAATTCATTCCCTCTGTAGTATTTGGCCTAAAAGCAACCACATGATAATCAGGATCATAGCCAACGAAACGGCCTATTTCTTGACGCGCTTGTCCTAACAAACGGCCACTGATGTTTGATCGTCCACCTGCCCCCCTGGCCGCGTTTTGTTTATAATGAGTCTCGGCCTTTTCGGCTGTGCGCGCTACTGGGGCAAGGACCTGTTTTGTTGCGGCGGCATTTATGTCAGTACTTAGCCTATACCCCAGCAAAGCCCCTGTTTTTGGATGATAGACGGGCATCATTACCCCACCACCACAAGCCAAATAGCGCAAATGCTCAACTGATAAAGGGCTCCCTTCACACCAAGCCTTAATTGCGCGCCGTGTCCCCATAGACGTAGGGCTTAGCGCGTATCGCTTGGCTATAGCAGTTATAATTGCGTCAGATACATTCATACATATCTCTCATCAATAACAACAAGAAATTTCAGGTAATTTTTAAAATTATGGGGTTAATGCTTATTTTCGGTGTTGATACCTAGCAGATTATAGAGGGGGCAATAGCCGATTAGGCCGGTAATGACCATCCAAAGGGCAATAAAAAGCAGGACAAGCATAAGAATGAGATTAAGCTGCCAATAGAAAACAAAAAAGAGGACAAGGCTGCCAAAAAGGACTTTAACAAAACGGTCAAACACATTTTCATTCTTTTTAATTTGCATACTTTTGTCTCCTATCTTTTACTTGAGAAAATTATAGTCTGGAAACAGGGGGGTGTAAAGAGGCAATTTTATTTAAACAACAACGCGAAAGCCAGCATTATAAAAACGTTTGCAAGAAGCATAAAAGTATACAAAGGGGGCGATATCAGAACCACCACGCAACAGCTTCTGAATATCATCGCCAGATTTATACCCGTCATCTTCCATCCATTCCCAAACATTGCCAAGTAGATCAAAAATCCTGGCGCCATTGGGTTGCACACTGGCCCCTTCGGGGTGAGCATTTACCGGCGCAGTCCCACCCATGAAAGAGGCAGGAGGCGATACCTTCATAGCATCCCAATCCTTTCCCCAGGGAAAGGTTCTTAACTCTTTACCTCGCACTACATATTCCCATTCAACATTTTTGGGTAGCCGATATAGATGGCCTGTAATCTCCGTTAGCCATCGGCAATAGGCATTTGCATCATGCCAGCTTACCCAAACCACCGGATGATTAGTTAGTCTTGGATCATTTAATAATTTTGCAACGTCTTCTCCGCTTACAGTTTTTAAATAAGCGATATATCCCTGTCTTGACTCTTGGATTGCGGCTGATCCCCTTTCATCCTTTAGAAAATTTTGCCACCCACGATTGGTTATCGGATATTTGCCTATTAAAAACGCGGGCAAGGAGACTTCCCTTTCCGGCCCAAAATAGACAGAATCAAATTTCCCCATTATAAAGGTCGCCGCATCAATTGCTACCATTTCAGGCAATAGCAGAAAGGGGACTGGTTCCGAGGGAGACGACAACGTCGGCACAGCTCCCAGCCTCCTTCGATAAGGATGGGATTGATTTCCACCTAGCATTACCACTGGCTGTGGTTTGTCTGGTCTAACTTTCATCTAGAATATCCTCCTCATATCTATCGCAGCACCCAGCTTCGAATTTCACTTTTTCTGAAAAATTTAGAGCGTGGGTAAGTAAAGGGGGGCTTCATTGGCTCTTGGCACAGGAGGAGGCGGCGGGCGTCGGGGGGGGGATTAAGAGTGCTTTACGAATTCTTCTGTAATAGTTTTTTGATTGTTTCGCGGCATACTACTCCTTTCCGACTTCTTCACGCGTTTATCCTACAACAACCGATCAATCAATATCCCTTACTTCACCCTTGACGCAGATGGTTTATTATCCCGCCTCGCATCAATAAGAACAACGTACTTTTCACCAAGAAGCCCCAGCTCCGTAAGTATTGCCTTGGCCCTTTCTTCCTCCTGCTTAGAAAAGAATAGAATAACCTTAATCGACTTGTCGGTATCATGAGCCTTCTTATAAATTTCTACCTGGTTTTGTAGATTCTGTTTGAGTTTCGCATTTGAGGCCAATTTAAACTCAACCAAAGTCTTATCACGGGCTCCGTATGACACTTTATAATCGACCGGGCCCCGCCCAGAATTTGATTCCGGAGAAACATCAAATACTGTTGCATACCAGGTCAACCTAAACATAATCTGCACATATATTTCTTTTTTTATAGGATCGCCTGTCGCATAAAATATTTTATAGCCGTCTTTGTTTTCAATAACATCCTTTAAAAAGGAGACCCTTTTAAAGCATTCATCTAAAGTGTCGCCAGATAATTCGTAAAAATCAGTGTTAGCAGATAAGCAGCTAATAATTTTACTGACCTCGTCAATAAAGATTTCTTGAGCCTCATGAACTCTCTCTTTACTAATTGCTTTTGCTTCATCGCCGCGATCTTCTTTGAATTTGAGGTAGAAGTCCAGTATTTGAGGATTTTTCTTGATCACTTCGTTAATAGCGTTGGCCACTTCTTTCTTGGTTGGCTTAATTTCTTTTCCTTTTTTATTTTTCTGCGGCTTAGGCAGGTTTGAATTAAAATAATGGCTGAGCTGTGCGCGCAATTGAACATTGGGGACAGAAGCTACAATTTCTTCAAATTTTTCATACAAATCAGTTTTATTAATCCATGTATCGTCTTTAGTAAGCAGATCTTTCGGCGCAAGCAAAACATAATCGTTATTAAACACGGGCAACTTATACGTTTTCGTAATCCAAGTGGATGTTCCATAATTAAACTCAACATGGGAAACGGGACAATCCTTTAATAAAGAGGGGTTTATATGCTTTTTAGCAAGGATTGCTGTGTACTCCAACAGATACCCTTTGATCAGATTTGTTACAAAATCGCTGATATTATCTTTCCCGATGTTTTCCTTAATTAAGCACAATTTCTCGAGGTGTGGGCTTCTGGAAACCGCTTGCTTATCAAAATCAGCAAATACCCCGACCAAGTTTTCATTAAGAGCTTTAGCAAATTCCATCCCCGGACCGCGTCCGCCATTGCCATTCTTACTAAAACCAAGCCAGGTTTGTTTTATTTCGGGGAAACAAAACCAACTTCTCAATAAGCCTTCATTTACATTTTTTGCCACAGATTGATCACGCAAGAAAGCAACATATTTCAATATTTCTTTATGCAATCTTTGATATTCTTTGCTGGAACTATTAAATATCAAGAAAGGATCAATAAACAATGGGAGGTCGTTGATTAGCGATACATTAAAGGCACCATATTTTTCAATAACATCTGGACTAACGCTAAAAACATCAGAAAAATATACTTTCATCCCTCAAACGCCCCTCTTAACACCGCCTGCATAAGCTGTTCCGACTGCTCTTTGCGTTCGAATACTTGTTTTTTCAATTCGCTAATCATGGCCATAATTTTATTCGCCCGCTCGACAATAGATTGCTGTTCCACGACAGGCGGAAGCGGAAAAACATATCCCCTTAGTTTCGTAGCATTAATATTAGATTGCCCAAGCGCATCAGCTTTCACTTCATCACACCATTTTCTATGGCGGGTAGAATTCATCACAACATTAGAGTAATGAGCACTAATTCCACCGCACATGTGAAAGCGAACAATATACCCTGCATAAATTGTTATATCTTCAGAATTAAAAAGCGCGGTTTTCCCTACCAGTTCCCTACTATTGGTTCTATTAAAAAGGATATCCCCTGGCACCAATAAATACTTTTGAATTTCTCTGCCATCATTTGTATAAACGAGATTTTCCCGATCAACAATACCGTTTTGCAAATTCCCCATTCTCAAAACCGGCACTTTCCCCACTTTTAAAGACTTCGCGCTTGAGCCATAATCAAACCCCTTCGCAATCTCCCCCAACCTGCACCACACCCACCCCTCCGGCAAATTGAATGGCTTTTCGGCATCGGAAATCGGCAAAAGCGGTTTATCTCTCTTGATTTTACCCTCTTTGACCAGTTTTTCTTTTTCCGCTTTTATTTTTTCAAGCAATCTAGCCGCGTGATTTTCTCCGCTGATTAGATCGGGGTGTTGCTCTCGCCATTTGGCGGTCAGCTTGCCTTCGATGGCTTCCTGGAGAATGGATTGGCGAAGTTTATCTAGTAACAGTAGCTGGGCATTAACCCCAGATGAGTATTCATCCTTTATCTTAACTATTTTTTCAATGCGATCTCTAAAGCCAATTTGATGCTCATAGTCAAAATACGGCAGTTTGTATGCCCCAAAGTTTGTTTGATTTATTGCCAGCTTAGACGTCCCCGTTGCAGTCTTTTTTACTATATTTTGTCGCATGAAATTGAATAGACGATAATAAAAAGACAGATCAAGCGTCAAGCCTTTCTTGGGAGTAAGGATAAAACATAGATCGCTTGAAATAAACTTTCCCTTTATGTAGTGGGTACGGCCAAGAGATCCGGAAGCCGCCATTGCAAAGATTAATGCTTCGCAGTCATGCGTATAACTATTGTGAGTCTTCCAGCTTTCTGCCGCGGTGATAAAGCTATATTTGCCTGGTGTACATTTTGAGCTCTGTAGTGCGCCCTTTTCAAAATCAAAGAGCTCATTAATTGGCCTCCACTCAGCCATTCTTTTTGCCATGTTTTTTGGGCTTTTTTTCAAGCGCCTTGATCACGCGATCAAAATCAGAAATATAATTCTTGTCTTCAATGATTTTATATTTCTTATACTCACTAAGCGCCAAAGCCTGTGCCACTTCGCGGCTTACTCGACCGAAATCACTTAATATCTGCCGCTCATTAAATTTTAGAAACGCATCCAGCCTCGATACCCAATCTTTCATGTACATAATAACCCCATGCGTGGCCTGCATTTCCGCGAAATCAAGATACATCGTTACAATCCTGTTTAAATGATCCAGTTCTTTTTCGTTCAGATAATTTTTGGCAATAACAACATCAGACTCTCGAATGGCGCCATTGGGTGAGTTTTTCCAAACAGTTAGCCCCATATTCGCTTTTGTACTATCTGCCCTTTCGCGTATTATCTCCGCGGCCGTTTTGCCCGATATGGCGAAGTGCAGTTTATTCTGTACTGTAGCAAAAAACTGCTTTGTTATATCGCTGCCCGAGGAATAATCAGCACTGCACTGGGAATATATATCAGTGATTTTCTGGTACAGACGCCTTTCGCTTGAGCGAATATCCCGTATGCGGGCGAGTTGCTCCTCAAAATAGTCCTTACCAAAAATATTGTTGGGATTTTTTAATCTTTCGTCATCCATTGTAAAACCTTTGATGATGTATTCTTTGAGCCTTTCCGTTGCCCAGATACGAAATTGCGTCGCTTGCGCGCTATTTACTCTATACCCGACAGAAAGAATCGCATCAAGATTATAAAACTTTGTATTATAAGTTTTGCCGTCATCGGCAGTATGTTCCAAAATGGAACTAACTGAATTTTCGTTTAATTCCCCGCTTTCAAAGATATTCCTTAGATGCTTGGTAATGGCCGGTCTTTGCACCCCAAACAAAATAGCTATTTTATCTTGTGTAAGCCAAATATTCTCATCGCGTAAAAATATCTCTACCTTTACCTTGCCATTTGGCGTAGTGTAGAGCAAAAAATCAGTAAAAATGTTATTAGGAACCATTGGTTGATTGTTTTTTTTCATATCTTTTAGCCGTTAGCCAGTTCCTTCTTGAGCTTTATCAAGAGTTCTTCGCTTTTTCTGAAAGAATCATGGATCATATTAACTAATTCAGCGCTCGAATACGCATGCTCTTCTTCTGTCACATGAGGATTTTTAATGTCAAGGTTGTAGCCGTTTGAAATAATAGTATCAATGGAGACTTTCCAGGCATGTTCACTCACCTTGCGTTTATTCCACCATTTTTTAAGACTATCAAATTCACTTTTTTGAATGGGCTTTGTTTTGCTATATGATTTCACACCTTCCGGCAGTTTATGCTCCCAATACCAGGTCTCTTTTGTCGGCTTGCCTTTTTCAAAGAAAAGCAGATTAGTGGCCACACTGGCATACGGCTGAAATACTGAATTTGGCAAACGGACGATGGTGTGCAAATTGCAGTTTTCCAGAAAATGCTGACGAATGCGCGCCTTTACCCCGTCCCCTGTTAACGATCCATCAGGAAGAACAATCCCTGCCCTCCCCCCATCCTTAAGATATCTGATCATAAGTAATAAAAAAAGATCAGCGCTTTCAGTGGTGCGAAAGTTAACAGGATAATTTGTTTCAACCCCATCAGAAACAGAGGCGCCAAAGGGCGGATTAGTCAGGATAACATCAACTCTGTCTTTTTGGCCGATTGAAGTGTATTCGCGGTTTAAGCTATCGGTATAATCAACATTTGGGACCTCGATATCATGCAAGATCAGATTAGTCACACAAAGCATAAAAGGGAGCGGCTTTAATTCCAGGCCATGAATGGTTTTCTCCAGGGTTTTCAACCCTTTAACACCTTTTATATCCTGTTTGCGGATGTTTTCTATCGCACTGGTCAAAAATCCGCCGGTGCCACAGGCCGGATCAAGCACTGTTTCCCCCAACCGAGGATTAACCATTTCCGTGATAAACTCTGTTATCGCGCGAGGGGTGTAAAACTCGCCGTAATTTCCAGCGCTTTGGAGATCACGCAAGATCGTCTCATAAATATCACCAAATATGTGCCGATCCTCTAAACTGTTAAAATCAATTTTATTAATCTCATTTATGACCTGCCTAATCAGGGTCCCATTCTTCATGTAGTTATTAGTGCCATCAAATATTTCACGAATGATAAGCGCGCGCTTATTCCCGGCGCTCACATCAAGGTCTTTAAGCTGTGGAATTAATTTGCCATCAATGAATTCTTTAAGCGCATCGCCTGTTATCCCCTCATCATCTGCCGCCCAATTCCGCCACTGTAACTTTTTGGGCATTGGAGAGGCATATTTGTCATTAATTAATTCAATCTCTCGATCTTTATCATCCAATATTTTAAGGCTGATCATCCAGCCCAGCTGCTCGATTCTCTGGGCATCGCCAGACACACCAGGGTCTTTCCACATAATGTTTTGTATTGTCCTGATAACATTCCCAATATTTGGCATTTTTAGTCCTTAAGCAACAGCATATAACTGATGCTCCAACTCCTCAATAACGTGAATATACGCGTCTTTCCCCCCAAAAAACCGCACTATTTCTGTGGGGGTCCCCATTTTTGTAAAAGGCTCAACCCTCAAGACCGAAAGGTCTTCAATATTTTCAATCCCTTCTTCTGCATATTTATCCAGCAGAGATTCAATAACCTTACGCGCGTTGTCCCCATATTTTGCAAAGTAATTTCGCTTCTTGACGTTTTCCGCGCGCTCACGCCTGGTCAAAGCCGGCTTATCCCAGGCGATATGACAAATAAGATCAAACACATCAAGCTCTTTTCTTACATCCGACATTAAGTTATCAAGAATAACACCCTGTGATTCCAGTTCTTCTATAATCGCCTTTTTTTTGTTTGTGCTATTCCATTGGGTAAGAAATTCAGCCAGCGTCCTGTATTCTTTTAATAGGCCGTTTTTGGTGTAATCTTTCAGGTTTTCGGTAATAAGATTGCCTTTGGCGTCAAGATATTGGACTCGCTCATTTAACACCGACACATCAACCCCAGCCACATAAACTTTTTGACGAGGTCCTGATGTTATTTCCCCGCCTTCAATAATCTCCGGAATTATAGAAGGCCCAACAACAATGGCTTCATCAAAATTAACCGGTTGGCCCGTCTCCTGGTCAATAACAGGGCTGTTTTCATCGGGAAGTATATCTTCACCAATAAATCCATCTTCCCCTTTAACCTGCAGTACCATGACAGGATCACCATCAAATGCCGGATCCGCGAAAAGATTAGTCACATTTCTGAAGTCCATAATCGTAAAGAATGTTTTGCCATAGGCTTCGTTAATTCGCGTGCCTCGACCAATTATTTGTTTAAATTCCGTCATCGACCTGATATTTGAATCCAGGACAATCAATTTGCAGGTTTGGGCGTCAACGCCTGTGGTCATCAATTTGGAGGTTGTAACAATAACAGGATATTTTTCTTCCGGGTTTATAAAATTATCAACTTCTCTTTTTCCAATAATATCATCACCAGTGATGCGCATAACATATTTTTGGTTTTCTAAGGCAACATCTTTATTCTCGATTACTAAAGCCTGCCTCATCCGCTCGGCATGCTCGATATCAACACAAAACACGATCGTTTTGTCATATCTATCGGTTTTGCGCAAAAACTCTGAAACTTTTTTAGCAACTGCTCTTGTCCTGTCGTCAATCACTAAGTTCCTATCAAAATCATTAGTATTATAGATTCTATCCTCAATTTCATTGCCGGATTTATCTGTCATGCCCGCGTCAGGACGCCATCCCTCAAGATCAGTATTTAGCCCGACGCGGATGACTTTATATGGCGCCAAGAAGCCATCGTTAATACCTTGTTTTAATGAATACTTGTAGATCGGATCACCAAAATACTCAACGTTTGATATTCCTTTTGGCGTCGCGGTAAGACCTATCTGGGTAGCTGACCTGAAATACTCTAGTATGTCCCTCCAGGCGCTATCTTCCGCGGCGCTCCCCCGGTGACACTCGTCAACAACAATAAGATCAAAGAAATCCCTGCTAAATTCTTTGTAGGCGTCCTTATCTTCGTTATAATTCATCAACCCCTGATAAAGAGCAAAATATACCTCAAAGGCTTTATCTATTTTCTTTTTCTTGATCACGGTCATAAGTTTCTTAAAATACTTAAAATCACTCCGCTTGGCCTGATCAATAAGAATATTCCTATCAGCTAAAAATAAAATGCGTTTTTTCTTGTTGTTTTTCCAAAGCCGATAGATAATTTGAAAAGCAGTATATGTTTTTCCCGTGCCGGTAGCCATAACAAGCAAAAGTCTGTTGTGACCTTTCGCAATCGCTTCTACAGTCCTATTTATAGCTATTTGTTGATAATAACGAGGAGCACGCCCCGAACCATCAAAAAAATAATCAAAAGATGCGTACTCCTCCTGTTCAGCCGTGTCTATTTTCTTATACTTTTTGTAGGCTTCCCAGAGTGCGGTTGGAGAAGGGAAGCTATCAAGCGCGATTTCTTTTTCAACCTGTTGCAAGTGCCCTGACCTATCATGCATAACAAATCCGTCACCATTGGAGCTGAAAGCTATCGGGATATCCAATATTTCCGCGTAATTTAATGCTTGTTGCATTCCCGCCCCTACCGAATGATTGTTATCCTTAGCCTCGATAACCGCGATAGGAATATTAGGCTTAAGATATAAGATGAAATCAGCCCGTTTGCGCTCTCCGCGAGCGGTTTTGTGGCCTTTAACATATATGCGACCATCGGTAAAAAAGACTTCTTCCCGAATTTGTTTTTGAACATCCCATCCTGCCTTAACTAATGCAGGCATGATAAATTGCGTACATATGTCTCTTTCTGATAAATCTTTTTTACTGCTCATATATTAATGCCTATTTATTTAGTGTAGCATATATCCCAACCGCAACAGCGGTGCCAGTGAGGACCTTGTACCAATTGGCCTCCCAAAAGTCAGGTTTTTCGCTAATTTCAACGTAGAGAACATCACCGTAATTAATTTCGCGGACAGGGATAAACCCTGTCCCTACATTCTTATAGGCTACGCCGCCAGTAAGGGCCCTCGCCTCCTCAATCGACTTTGCCTCCTTAACCTCCCAGGTGTTCTTTTTGAGGTCATGTTGAATGACATAAATGGGTCGCGGGGTTAAATAAACTACTACCTGTGGTCTTTCGATATACTTACCAAAATCTGACATAAGCTGCTTATTAAAAGCTGAAAGGGTCTGGCCGCTGGCGGTTACACGACCTAAAAGAGGGAGAGAGATTGTGCCGTCGGGGGTGATGGTTTGGCTGGTGTCGAGCTCTTTGCGGTTGACTATACGCACCTCGAGCTTGTCGCCAGGGGCTAAGGTATACTCCGCTGCAAATGACAAATGACCAATGACAAATGTCAAATTAAGGATTGTTATTAAAAAGATTGAGATGAGTTTTTTCATGGTAATA
>Ga0210019_1003135_pt1 | contig 15398 bp, 12 predicted proteins | sample CryGeyCG2114_020_2_FD_183969 | JGI IMG/M metagenome (GOLD analysis project Ga0210019, IMG submission 183969) | Groundwater microbial communities from aquifer - Crystal Geyser CG11_big_fil_rev_8/21/14_0.20 (SPAdes) (version 2) | ecosystem: Environmental > Aquatic > Deep subsurface > Groundwater ...
AGGTTGATTTTAGAATTAAATGGGGCGTAAAGGAAAAGGAACCGACAATTTTATTGTCGGAACATAATTATGGGCAGAAACTATTCAAAATTATCAAAGATACATTTTTCATATGACCCAGTCTGAGAGCTAGAGAGGGGGGGCGTTAATTTAAACTGTTAGGAAAAGGAAAACTGCGATGAGGTGTAGTATAATATACCAATGCTCAAAAATGCAGTAAAACTAGCGATTTCCTTGGGCTTAGCTGTTGTCTTTTTCCTGCTTTTTTCTTTAGCTGCCTCAAGGCTCCATGATGGGGTAATCACTCGCCAAAAAAGAATGGCGGATAAGGGGATTTATGTGACCGGGTATATGGTCCAAACCCCGCGAGTGTTTAATAAAATCAAAGCTGCGGCTAAGGCCGCGGGGATTAATACCTTTGTGGTTGATGCCAAAATGTTTTTGGAAAAAGAGTTGATCGAAGCTGCCAAACAAAAAAATATCAAAGCTGATTTTCGCGTTACCCCGTCGGAAAAATTTGCCAAAATAGTCAAAGAGCTGCATGCTGAAGGCTTTATTGTCTCTGCCAGGATAGTTGTTTTTAAAGACGACCATTTGGTCATAGCCAGGCCTGATTTAAGTGTTAAGAAAAAAGATGGCCAGCTTTACCGCGACCTAAAAATGGGACGTTGGGCAGATCCTTATTCGCCAGAAGTCCAATTATACAACCAGTTGATTGCCGAGCGGGCGGCCCTTTCCGGCGCGGATGAAGTGCAATTTGATTACGTGCGTTTTCCAGCAGAAAGAGGGGCCAAGGAGGCAGTTTATCCGGGCTATGACGAGACTTTGACTAAGGTAGATGTTATTACCGGTTTTTTAGCCGGGACGCGCGCGAGGCTGAAAAAATATAACACCTCAATTGCCGTTGATATCTTTGGGGTGACAGCGTGGCAGAGCAAAGTGGATATTACAGCTCTGGGTCAAGACTTAAAAAGAATGGCCAAGTATATTGATGTAATCTCACCAATGCTTTATCCATCACACTTTCATAACGGCTATGATGGCTTTGCCAATCCCGGGGCAGAGCCGTATTATTTTTTAAATAAAGGGGTTTTGCAGACCCTTGAGATTTTGTCCGGTGAGGCGGTCAGGGTGGTCCCCTGGATCCAGGGCTTTAACATGAAGTCACCTAATTACGGGCCAGAGTATATTAGGGAGCAGATCCGCGCTTGTCGCGATAATAAGGTGAATGGCTTTTTGGTTTGGAACGCGAGGAACGATTACACCACGACTTTTCAGGCCTTATTTAACTACGATATTAACTAGCTTTTGAGGGACGATGATAGTTTTTACAATGGTCTTGCCTTCAATAAACTTTTGGCTCTTTTCACTAGCCAGCGCTTTGGCTTTAATTTCTTCTTCTGTTGCGTCAGCCGCAACTATAATATTATCGCGCACCCGGCCACAGACTTGGACAACAATATTTAGTTCTGCTTCTTTAATTAGCTCCGGGTCATAAGCTGGCCACTCTTGTTGGTGAATACTCCCCTTATTTCCTAATTTATGCCAAAGCTCTTCAGCCAGGTGAGGGGCGAAGGGGGAGAGGAGCTTCAAAAAATGTCCAATGTCCAATGTCCAATGTCCAATGTTGGAATCGTTATTTGTATTCATGAAATTGACAAATTCCATCATTTTGGCAATGGCGGTGTTGAAGGAGAACCTTTCTATGTCTTCGGTTACAGCCTTGATCGTTTGATGTAATTTTTTTGTGGTTTCAGGGTTTGATGTTGTTTTGCCGTTTGACGTTTGCTGTTTGAGGTTATTGTCAATAAGTCTCCACACCCTACTTAAAAACCGATAGCACCCCTCAACCCCCTTATCCGACCACTCGAGCTCTTTCTCAACTGGAGCGGCGAAGAGGATAAAGAGACGGGCGGTGTCTGCCCCGTATTTTTTAACGATCTCGTCCGGGTCAACCACGTTCCCCTTGGACTTGCTCATCTTGGCGCCGTCTTTAATAACCATTCCTTGGGTTAAAAGATTTTTAAACGGCTCATCCACTGAAATTAGTTTTTGGTCAAACAAGAACTTGGTAAAGAAGCGAGAATAAAGCAGGTGGAGGATGGCGTGCTCAATGCCGCCGATATACTGGTCAATTGGCATAAACTGGTCAGCCTTCTCCTTGGCAAACGGCAACTTATCATTCTTTGGATCGCAATAACGCAGGTAATACCAGGATGAGCAGTTAAATGTATCTAAAGTATCGGTCTCGCGTTTAGCGCTGGCGCCGCACTTGGGACATTTTGTCTCCACAAAGTTTTTGATTTGCGCTAGTGGTGAGCCCCCTTCGCCGGTAAATTCAACGTTTTTAGGAAGTTTGACCGGTAAGTCCTTTGCTGGCACCGGAACAAGGCCGCATTGGTCGCAATAAATTATCGGGATTGGCGCCCCCCAGTATCTTTGACGGGAGACCAGCCAATCGCGCAGCTTAAATTTAGTTTGCCAACTCCCAAACTTATCGCCGATCGCTTGCAGGGCCTCGTTACTTGGCAAACCATTAAATTCGCCTGAGTTGACCATTGTCCCTTCGTCAACATAGGCTTCTTGCAAAAGGCGAAGATTCGAATCATCGCCTTTTGCTGGTGAAATTACAACTTTTATCGGTAAATTATTCGCCTTGGCAAATTCAAAATCCCTTTGATCATGGGCAGGGACAGCCATCACAGCTCCGGTCCCGTATTCCATCAAGACATAATCAGATATCCAAATTGGAACTTCCTCATTAGTTGCAGGGTTAATAGCATAGGCCCCGGTAAAAACCCCAGCGCGACTGGTGCTTTCTTCTCTGTGGCTTTGTGTCTCCGAAGCTGCTTTTGCTCTGAATTTTTTAACTGCTGCTTCATGTTCAGTCCCTTTAACCAATTCGTCTACTAAGGGGTTTTCTGGAGCTAAAACCATATAAGTGACACCAAAGAGGGTGTCTGGTCTTGTAGTATATATTTTAATCTCATTTTGCCGTTTGTGGTTGAAAGTTGCCTTGAGGTTTGCAGTTTGCAGTTTGAAGTTAATCTCACTCCCTCTGGATTTCCCAATCCAATTCCTCTGCATGATCTTGACTGGCTCTGGCCAACCTTTGAGTTTTTCAATATCAGCCAGCAGGCGATCCGCGTAATCAGTAATTTTTAAAAACCACTGCTCCAGGCCTTTTTTCTCAACAATGGAATCGCAGCGCCAGCACTTTCCCTCTTTAGCCTGTTCATTTGCCAGTACGGTTTGGCAGCTTGGGCACCAGTTAACATTGGCTTTTTTGCGGTAAGCTAGGCCTTGCTCAAAGAATTTGAGAAAAATCCATTGGGTCCATTTATAATAATCTTCTTTGCAAGTGGTAACTTCCCTGTCCCAATCATAGCTAATCCCCAGCCGTTTAATCTGGCCGGTCATGTGTTTGATGCATTGGTCTGTCCAGTCAGCTGGATGAGTTTTGTTCTTGATAGCAGCATTTTCAGCCGGCATCCCAAAGGCATCCCAGCCAATGGGGTGAAGAACATTAAAGCCTTTCATTCTTTTAAAACGGGCAATGACGTCGCCAATGGTGTAGTTCCTGACATGTCCCATGTGGATGTTGCCGGAGGGGTAGGGGAACATGACGAGATCGTAGAACTTTTCCTGCGCTCTGCTTTCTACTTTCTGCTTTCTACTTTCTTCCCATTCTTCTTGCCATTTGGGTTCTATGTCCTGCGGGCTGTAATGGGCCATTTTATTTTTTCTTCCTGGTCCTTGGTTTTTTTTCAGGTTCGATAGCCTTTGTTTCAACCTTTGGCTCGACTTTAGTTTCAGGTGCAGGTTTTTTGATTTCCCCCACCTTTTCAAACACCAGTTTGCCGTCAACGGCGTCAGCCTTAATCTTATCGCCCGGCTTAAACTTCCCTTCAATAATATCATTGGAAAGCGGGTTTTCGATCAATTTTTGCACTGCCCGGCGCAAGGGGCGGGCGCCAAACTTGGGATCATAGCCCTCTTTCACCACAATTTCTTTAGCCGCGTCGGTTAATTCAAGGTACATCTCTTGGTGGGTCATCTGTTTTTGCACGTCGGAAATAATGATCCCAGCCACTTTCTTGAGCTCGTCTTCAGTTAATGGGTGGAAAACAATAATCTCGTCAACCCTATTTAAAAATTCCGGCCGAAACTCTTTTTTCATTGATTCCATAACCCCATCTTTCATCTTGTCATAAGAGGCTTCGCGGTCCTCTCTCGGCATAAAGCCAATTGCCCCTTGTTCAATAATCATCCGCTGGCCCACGTTGGAGGTCATGATGATAACAGTGTTTTTAAAATCAACTACCCGGCCTTTAGCGTCAGTCAGCCTGCCATCATCCATCATCTGCAGCAGGGTGTTGAAGACATCGGGGTGGGCTTTTTCAATTTCATCAAATAAAATAACGGCGTAAGGTTTACGGCGCACCGCTTCAGTCAATTTCCCCCCTTCTTCGTAACCAACATAGCCGGGAGGGGCGCCAATTAAGCGGGAAACCGTGTGCTTTTCCATGTATTCTGACATGTCAATCCTGATCAAGGCATCCTCGGTGCCGAACATAAATTCTGCCAGGCGTTTTGCCACCTCGGTTTTACCAACCCCGGTGGGGCCGGCAAAAATAAATGAACCAACAGGCCTTTGTGGAGGTTTAAGTCCGGCCCGGCCGCGGCGGATAGCTTGGGAAATCGCGTGGACAGCATCGTCCTGGCCAATGATCCGCTGGTGCAGTTCATCTTCCATTTTAGTCAGTTTTTCTGTTTCAGCGGCAGTGAGCTTAAGGACCGGGATCCCGGTCCAATCCGAAACAATTTCAGCGATGTCTTCTTCAGTTACCATGGAGATCCCTTGATCGTTTTCTGCCCGGTGTTTTTTGATTCGTTCCTCGAGCTCATCGATTTCATCACGCATCTTGGCGGCCTCCTCGTATTTTTGGGCTGCGAGGGCGCTGTCTTTTTTGTTTTTAGCTGTTTCCAGCGTATGCAGCAGTTTTTTGATGTCAGCTGATGGCGACATCAGGCGCAGCCGCACTTTTGCCGCAGCCTCGTCCATAACGTCAATGGCTTTGTCCGGGAGGAAGCGGTCGGAAATATACCGGTCAGCCAGAGAGGCGGCTGCAATTAAAGCAGCATCAGGAATTTTTACCTTGTGGTGTTCTTCGTATTTTGAACGGATCCCTTTTAATATCTCAATGGTCAGCTCAACCGATGGCTCGTTTATAAAAACCGGCTGGAAGCGGCGCTCAAGAGCCGGGTCTTTTTCCACATGCTTACGGTATTCATCAACTGTGGTAGCGCCGATAACTTGCAGCTCGCCGCGAGCCAAGGCTGGCTTTAACATATTGGCCGCGTCAATAGCCCCTTCGGCCCCGCCAGCGCCAACCAGGGTGTGCATCTCATCAATGAAAAGGATGATCTGGCGTTTTTTAGAGAGGATCTCTTCTAAAACTTTTTTGATCCGCGATTCAAACTCACCGCGATATTTGGTGCCGGCTACCATTCCCCCCAGGTCCAGGGCGATTACTTGTTTTCCCTGGATAACTTCTGGGACCTCATTTTTAACAATTCTCTCGGCCAGCCCTTCGACAATTGCGGTTTTACCAACCCCTGGGTCGCCCAAGAGGGCAGGGTTGTTTTTTGTGCGGCGCGACAGGATCCTGATTATCCGGTCAACCTCTTTTTCCCGGTCAATAACCGGGTCAAGTTTCCCTTCTCTGGCCATCGCTGTTAAGTCGCGGCCAAAGGTTTGTAGGGCCGGCTTTTTCTGGCGGGGTGGCGCCCCCATGGCCAGGCCAGGAAAGCCGCCAAAGGCTTCTGGTCCCATCTCTTCGCCGCCGTCGCCAAAATCGTCTTCAGGCAAAAAACCTTCGCCTTCGTCTGCGGCGCCCAAGGCTTTTTCTGTCTCTTTAATTATCTCTTTGGCAACTTTATCAAAAGTTATCTTACGTTTAGAGAGGGCCTGGGCAGAGATGCTTTCGCCTTCACGGATTATTCCCAGCAGGATGTGTTCTGATCCGACAAAATTAAAACCGAGCTCACGAGAAGCGTTGTAAGCAAGTTCCAAGACGCGTTTAGCACGTGGGGATAGGACGATTTTTTCCGGTGAGCCTTCGCCGTGGCCGATGAGTGATTCAACATCGGAAAACAGATTGACCAGGTCAACCCCTAGATTTTGCAAAACTTTTGAAGCCAGGCCTTCTTGTTTGATGATTCCCAGCAATAGATGTTCGGTCCTGACATGGTCGTGGGAAAGCCTTTTAGCCTCTTCACTGGCAAGCTGCAGGAGCCTGGAGGCGTCTTCGGAAAAAGCAGCATAGAATTTCTCTGCCGGCCGCCTCTTAAAGAGTGAAGCAAAGATATCAGGAAATTCCAGGAAACCAGGGAAATTGGCCATACCAAATTCATCAAAAGGTGAGCCGCCGTGGCCAGGCATTAACCCCTCTTCCTGAGCGCAAACAGGGCAGAGGTGCCGGGTGTTTTTTTTGCCGTTAACTATTTTCGTGATGTGGATTGTTGCTGGCCGAGCCTTACATTTTTCACAAATCATTTATTTGCCTCGCTTTCATTAGCTTTTTGCTTACTTTGATTATAAAGTATTGGCTGATTTAGATCAACTGATGAGTGGTATAATTAATCCATGATCTGTCACTATTATGTCACCCTGCGCTGCAATGATACTTGCGAATTTTGCCCTATTTGGAATGACGAGAATTTTAAGAAAACTGAAGAAAAACCCTTTGACCTCTCACTGCTTAAAAGATATCAGGTGTCGGTTTTAAATATTACTGGTGGGGAACCGCTTTTGCGGGAGGATTTGCCCCAAATTTTAAAACAGGCCAAAGAATTAGGTTTGGAAGTTCATTTAACGACGAATGGGGTGTTATATAAAGAAAGGGCTGGGTTGCTGGGTGACTTGGTGGCTCGGTTATACATTTCACTTGATTATCCAACTCAAGAGATGCACGATCGCTCAAGAGGGGTGGAGTGTTTTAACGAGGTTATTGAAGGGATAAAGCTGGCCAAGAGTAGGGACCAGCTAGTGATTATCAATTTTACGATGACCCGTGACAGTGTCCTTTATCTGCCGGAGATGATTGATCTGGCGGAAAACCTAGGGGTTTTTATCCAGCTCTTGCCGGTTTATGATAACTTTGGGACGCAAGGGTTTGAGCAAGAGACTATTAACTACATTAAATATCAGAGCCGCCGCAAAAATGTCCTGCTTAACCTGGCTTTGCTGGAATTGGTTAAAAATCATGGGAATAAAACCCTGATCCCCCGCTGCCGGGCCAGGCAAACGACTGTTACTGTTCTTCCTGATGGGAAAATAGTTGCTCCTTGTTTTTTTAATCAGGAGGGGAGGGAAGGACGCGCTGATATTTGTTCTGGTTGCATGCGTTTTCCCTATATGCTACCATCATTTTCACATGGGTTTGATAAGTATTACTGGCTTGATAAGTATTCGAATTATATAAATAGGAGGAAAATTGTATGAAGATATGCATGGTTGTTCCGTTTTTCTATCCCCACACTGGCGGCACGGAAAAGTATGTTAAAGATCTCTCGACCTCTTTGGTAAATGATGGCCACGAAGTAACAGTTATCTCGACCAACCTTCCTGCCGAGAAAAATGCCCCGGCAGAAGAGATGATGAGTGGTTTTAAGGTTATTCGCTTGCCGGCAGACCTTAAACTTAGTTATATTCCGGTAACGAAAAAGAAATTTGATCTTAAAATGCTAGAAGGTTATGACATTGTGCATGTCCATGTCCCGTCATTCGGCTTTTTGCGGGAAATTGTCGGTAAAGTTAAGCAGCCGGTCATCGTTACCTATCATTGCGACATCACTGTCTCTGAAAAATATATGGGGATTGCTGTCCCTTCTTTCTTGATTAAGCTGGTTGAGCATTCGTCCAATATTATGGCCAGGATGCTGCTTAAAAAGGCTGATGTTGTTTACAACACCACCAAGACCTATGCCGAGACTTCTCCTGTTTTAAAGCACATGCCAAATATCAAAAATATCCCGATCGGCATTTTTTATGACCACATTGATGAGATGCACAAGAAGATTGGTCTTTCCGCCAAAGATAAAAAGAAAAACCAGATCCTTTGGCTGGGGAGGATGGCGGGGAACAAGGGGTGTGACTATACTGTTAAGGCTTTGCCGGCAATCTTGGAAAAATTTCCTGATACCAAGCTGGTTATTTGCGGGGATGGCGAAGAAAAAGATCATATTAATGATTTGATTGATAAGCTCGGGGTGCGCGGCTCAATTGAGATGTTTGGAACAGTTGATTTTGAAGGCTTGGTCAAGCTATTTTATTCTTCCCTGGTTTATGTTTTCCCGTCAATTAATCGCTTAGAGGCATTTGGCATTGTCCAGCTCGAGTCATTTGCCAACTACACGCCGGTTATTTGCACTGACATCCCCGGGCCAAATGCAGTAATGGACATTGGCACCACTGGTTTAATAGTGCCCAAGCAGGATCCGCAGGCTATTGCTGATGCAGTTATTAAGATGCTCTCCAATCCTGATAAAGCGATTGAGATGGGTGTTGCCGGCCGCAAACTGGTGGAGACCAAGTACAATTGGCCTGTTATTGTTAAGCAGGTCTTAGGGGTTTATCAAGAGGGCTTGGCGAAGAAAAAATAACTATTCCCGCTCTTCTATGGTAATATTATATCAGGGGTGGAATTAAAAAATGTCAAAAATAAAAGAGAGATTTATTACTGATGGAAAAGGGCATAAGCAAGCTGTGGTGCTTGATGTCAGGACCTATGAGGAACTATTGGAAGATTTAGAAGATTTATACGTTATTGCCGAAAGAAAAAAGGAGCCAACTTTATCTCTGGAAGCCGTAAAAAGGAGATTTAAAAAAAGTGGCCTCTTATAAGGTTGAAATTAAGAAATCAGCCTTGAAAGATGTTGAAAAATTAGATAAAAGCGTTATTCCTCAAATTTTCAGAGTTGTTGTTGTTTTTGGCATCGGCCATCGTCGAGATATTTATCGAGACTTATGAGAGCTTAATCATGAAAATTTTAGTTACCGGCGGCGCGGGTTTTATTGGTTCAAATGTGGTTGATGCCTATGTGGTAGCTGGGCATGAGGTGGGAATTTTAGATAACCTCTCGACTGGTAAAAAGCAGAACCTAAACCCCAAGGCGAAATTCTTTCAGGTCGACCTCTGCAATCGTGAACAGGTTTTTGCCACAGTGGCTTCTTTCTCTCCGGAAGTGATCAACCACCACGCGGCGCAGATTGATGTGAGAAAGTCTGTGGCTGATCCAGTGTTTAACGCAGAGGTTAATGAAATCGGAACCCTTAACCTGCTGGATGCCGCAGTCAAAAGTAAGGTTTCTAAAATTATTTTTTCCTCAACCGGTGGGGCCCTTTATGGTGAGGTCAAGGAGCGGGGTGGGGCTGATGAGAACCATGCTCTTGAACCAATATCTCCTTACGCGATTACCAAGCGCTCGGTGGAAATGTATCTCTTTGCCTATCAACAACTTTACGGCTTAAACTTTACTGTCTTGCGCTACGGCAATGTCTATGGCCCGCGCCAGGACCCTTTAGGGGAGGCTGGGGTGATTGCGATCTTTTGCGGTAAGCTCTTGGCCAATCAAGCACCAACTATTTTTGGCGACGGCCAGCAGCTGCGCGATTATGTTTATGTCGGTGATATTGCCGCAGTTAACCTTTTGGTCTTAACTAATGGGGAAAACCAGATGTTTAACATTGGCCGCGGCATTGGGGTATCGGTTAACGAACTTTTCGCTGAGCTGAAAAAGCAGCTTGGGTTTAAAGGTGAGGCTGTTTATGCTGCGCCGCGCGCTGGCGAGCTTTTCAGAAGTGTTCTATCAGCCAAGAAAATCAAAAAATCTTTAGGCTGGGAGCCTAAGACTGATATTAAAAAAGGATTGGAGCAAACTTTAATATGGGCAAGAAAATAGCCAAGAAAAAAATCCTTTATTTATACTCGGATACCGGCGGCGGGCACCGGGCTTCTGCCAATGCGATTATCCAGGCGGCCGAGCAGCTCCGGGGAGACCAGATTGAACAGGAAAAGATTGATGTCTTTTGTGAGTGTTCCAAGTTTTTAAATGTTTTTGCCCGGCTGTATGGCCCGGTTATTAACTATTCCCCAAAAATGTGGGGGATGCTTTATTACTGGCTTGATGACAAGCGTAAACTTGACCAATTGGAAAAGATTGCCGGGCCGCTGATCCTGCCCGAGCTGACAAAAATGATCAAACAGAAAAAACCAGATGTGATTGTCTCTGTTCACCCAATGGTCAATCATCTTACCTTAAAGGCGTTGGCAGCGACCAAGCTTGATATCCCCTTTCTGGTGGTGATTACTGACCCGGTGACCTTGCACCGTGCCTGGATTGCCCCTCAAGTTGACGAGTGTATTGTGGCTACTGATGAGGCAAGAAAAATAGCGCTGGACTATGGAATGCCGGCGGATAAAATAAAGGTGATTGGCTTGCCGATCCATCCAAAATTCTTAAAAAAGCCGGCCCTCAAGAAAAAAAAGTTGTTTACTATCTTATTAATGGGTGGGGGTGAGGGGATGGGGAAGATGGGGGAGATAGCTGTCGAGCTTGAGCGGGCCAAGATCAAGGCGAGGTTGATTGTGATTGCCGGCCGCAACAAGAAGCTGGAGAAAAAACTTAAATTGGCGGCTGAAGAGTTTACCATGCCGACAGAAGTTTACGGCTTTACCGACAAGGTGCCGGAGATTATGGCAGAATCAGACATTATTATTACCAAGGCCGGGCCCGGGACAATTGCCGAGAGCCTGGCTATGAACCTGCCGCTGATTATTACCGATTGGCTCCCTGGCCAAGAAGAGGGGAATGTGGAGTTTGTGGTGCGGGAAAATGTTGGCAGGGTAAGTAAAGACCCGCTCCAAGTAGTTGAGATTGTTAAGGAGTTTATGGATAAAGGGACACTGGCCGAGCTTAAGAAGAACATCAGGCGAGTCAGCCGGCCCAAAGCTGCCCTGGGGATTGCCCGTGAAATATTTCGTTTTCTTTAACCTCGTTTTTGTTTTGGCTACCGCTTCCCTGGCTGCCCCAGCTACCCAAATAATGTCCCGTGAGGGGACCAGTGTGATGCTTTATCAGTTGGCGCAGGATAAAGGTTTTAAATGGGAAAAACTCTTGGCCGAGCTTAGGAGCGAGATCTCGGTGATTAAGTATGAAAAGGCAAAAGCTGCTTTTGAAACCCAGCAGTCTGGCTCTCTTACCTCCCAATTGCTGACCAGTCGAGATGCTCTCAGGTTTGACTATCGTTTTAAATACAGCCTGCTCCGTAATTTTTCTAAAGAGAGCTCTCTGCAGATAAACTTTGACACAATTGATGCAACCAATACTACTCGCGACTTTGCTACCAGGCTGATTGATGTTGAAAGCAGGTTTGCCCTTGGAAATTGGGACTGGCAGGTTAATGTTGGGCCAGGAAAAATTCTCCACCAGGATGAACTTTCACCACTGAACAACACAGTTTATCTACGGCCAGAGAGCGGGGTAAAAGCCTCCACTCGGGTAGGGAAAATGGATTTTTCTGCTGGTTATGTGGCCAGGCAGGTGGCAGCTTCAGGCTTAATTGGGGTTAATGAGCTGACAAGTACGCTGGGTTTTGATTTTGGGCAATCGTATTTCTTCTTGCGCCCCCACTATGTTTATGTTGACGGCGGCGGCCGGGATGTTTTACTGGAGGCGGGGCTTGATTGCGGAGGAACTAGTCTTGTTTGGGGGAGTGGTGGTCAAAATCAGTATCTTGGTTTAATCCAAAAAATCGGCAGTTGGCTGGAGCTAAGTTACAAGACAGTTGGGCCAGACTATCGCTCAAGCCTTTGCCAAAACGAATTTGTCTTGCTTAATTATTTTGACCGCTATGTTGTTGACGGCAGTGCTGACCTGGGGGCTAAGATAACCCATAAATTTGACGACCAGCTTTCTCTTGAGCTAAAGGTGGATAATGTCGTTGGCCAAAATGAGTATTTAGCCTGGCAGGCTGGGGTGGGGTATGAAAATCTTGATATTATATATCAGGTTTGTGGTGGGGTTTCGCTGGTTGGGGTGGGGTTGAGTTGTTCGTTGTGAGCTACGCTGCCTTTTCCCACGCCACATAAACTTCTGAAAATGGGTAGGCTGGCTTGGTACTCCAATGCACAGTTGGTATTGTTTTGGTTTTATAATTCTTGCTGGCAATTATTTTTTGGATATTACTACGGTTGCTGTGGATTATTTGTGAGGTCGGGATATAAATGCCACTGATTTCTACTCCTTCGGTTTGAGCAAAAGCAATTATTTGCTCAATTAACTGATCATAAAACTGTTCTGAATTTACATTGCCACTGAACTCTGTGCTTGGGTTAATCCCGGAAATTGTCCAATATTTTTTATCTTCAATGATTGTCTCAAAAATATGGGCAAAGCCTTGGCACACTTTAGTTTCTTTATCTTGCATCGGCATTAGATAAAAGGCAGCCTTATTCCACAATTCAAGGTCAGCGGCAATACAAACCCCGGCATTTAGGCCCCATAAGCCAAAGGGGATTCCTTTGACCAATCTTAATTCTAGCTTTGTCCCACCAGGGACAACTTGCTCCTCAAACTTGGCCAGTTCCCCTTGAATATCACTTAGGGGCTTGGCCAAGATTTCTTCGGCTAAGCGGTATTTGGAAAGAAGGAGCTGGTTATCTTGCAGCAATAATTCTTCTAGCGAAGATTTAGCTTGAGGATCAAGCTGCTTATCTGCAATAACCTTGGTTCGCAGGTCGCTTGCTTGATAGCGCCGGGAGATATCTGCCAGACGTTGCAACTTCTCATCCCTGATTCCACTACCAGACCACATTTTATTGATTCCCTTAACAAGGCCAGCAGCTTTGATGATTGGGGCTTTGTCAATGGCGAGCAGTTGTCGGTCAACTTGGTCAACAGCATTGGCTAGGATAGTGGTTAGACAATCCTTGTCTTTAAAAATTTCTTCTAAAAGGCGCAGAGTGTAATAATCCGTTGAGACTAAGCGGTCAACCTTTTCACCGAGCAGGTCTTGGTTTGAGGCGTAGCGATAAAGAACCTGGCGCAGCCCCTCTTTGTCCTCTTGTGTTTGTTTACTTTTGAGATAAGTTTCAATGGCTTTGGCCAGGGCAGGAAGCGTTGCCTTTTCTTCTGTTCTTAAGCCCTCAAAGATAGGGGCCAAAAGGGCGCTATCAACTTCTTCCCCTTCTCTTAGCTGATGTTCGACGCTATCAAGAGAGAGCTCTTGTGTTCTCCCTCTTAGGGCTTGGGGGACATGCTTTCTTAGATCACCAACCTTAATTAACCTTTGCAGTAAATTCTTTCCTTCAGCTCTCGAGACAAAACTGGCCCCGGAGAGAGGGATAGACATTTGGATAATTGCATAAAGGACTTCCAGACCATCGTATTTTTCATATTTTTTGATGATTGCATCGATGTCATCAAGACCTAGCTCATCACGACTGATCCTAGCTGAAACAGCTTTTAATTCTTGAAGAAAAGGCGCGCCTTCGCTTTGATAGACTTTGTAGACAATTGGGCTAAAGCTGTGGGTCTGGTCAATAAAACAACTAATGTCTCGGGCTATCTCTGGTGTGAGGTTTTGAGGGATAATCCCTTGTTCAGTTGCTTCAAGAATCCCTTCAAGCAGGGTAAGACTTAGGCGTTTGCGTCTGGTGATAATGTCCGTGTAAAGATTAAAATGCGCGTTAAAGTTTTCTTGGCCAATAGCCTTATAAAGCTCTTCTTTGCTTGTTAATAGAGTAGTTATTTGCTTTTGGTTATAATCGGTTAAACTTTCCATCGTTTTTTCAAATCTTGTCCAGCATAAGTCTTCTACAGTTGAATCACTTAAGTCTAAATGCAAATAAAAAGACTGAAATGTTCTAAAGCATGATTCTGTGCTAAACTTTTTTTTGTTAAGTTTGATAGCCAGTTGTTCTAATCTTTTTGTGGTCTGCTCAAATTTCTCTGGCGAATTGGCAAAGGCATTAGCAATGGTTGACATACCAAATTGAAGGGCGTTGTTTGGATCGATTCCTTTCTCAGCCAGCCTAAAGGCGAGCTCCATTGCTTGGTCAAATCTCTCTGGCGAATTGGCAAAGGCATTAGCAATGGCTGACATGCCAGATTGAAGGGCGTAGTCTGGATCAATTCCTTTCTCGGCCAGTCTAAAGGCCAACTCTATTGCTTGGTTAAATCTTTCTGGTAAATCGATAAACGTTTCGGCAAGGAGTGGTATAGAAAGATTAAGTGTGGCCTCAGGGTCAATCCCTTTATCGGCTAGCTTAAGCGATAAAGCTGTAGCCAAAGCAAATTTTTCTGGTGAATCAGCAAAGATTCTTTCTATATTTGGTAGACCTTGATGCATAATATTTATAACTGAATTTACCGGAACTACCCCTTTATCTGCAAGCCGACAAGCTATGTCTATAGCTAAAGCAAGTCTTTCCGGCAAATCAACATAATTTTTCATGAGGATTGGCAATACGAGTCTAATCTCTTGCTGATCAAGAGGGTCAGCTATTTTTTGCTCTAACTGTTTAGTGATAGCTCTCATCGCTCTTTTTCTGCCAGAGGTAAAAAGGGCTTGTCTAGCGATTTGGACTTCGGTTGGGTCAGTTGAAGCAAAAAGGGCGGCTTTTTGTCTGGTTAGGCCAGTAGCGTATTTTTTGTTGCTCCCGATTTTTTGCAAACTCCAGTTAATATGTTTACCCAGACCATCAAGCAAATAGCCGACGCTTGGCCTGTTAAAATTGCGGTATATTATTAACTTTTGAATCAGCATATTGGGCATGTTTCTACCTCTTTCATCTGCTATAATATTATCGTCAACTTTTGAAGGAAATTTCAGTAAAAAACTAAATAATATGACAAAAAACACAATCTTAATCCGTCAATTAACTGATTTTTTTTATAAACAGACAATGGTTGAAATGGCTTTTTTGTTTGGGTCTGAAGCCAAGGGCAAAGCTATCAGCGAATCAGATGTTGATATCGCTGTTTGGTTTAGAGAGCCGTATGATGATAAGTTGGCGGAAAAGCTTTGGCAGGAAATTGAGCGGTTGATCAATAGGAATGTTGACCTGATCACGCTTAATAGCTGCCGCCCGACAATCGCTTGGGCTGCCATGCGCGGGGCTCGTTTGCTCATCAGGAATTATAAATTTTTCATTAAGCAATTATTAATTTCTTCTGATGAGGCGGAGTGGCTGCAGGAATTTACTCTGGATCTTTTTGCCCTTAGACAAAAATTGAGAGGTGTCGCATGATCTTAAAAAACGACCAAAAAGAAGATATTTCCAGGAGAATCGATTTTATCGAGACCCAGCTTGGAGATTTGAAGCAATTTC
>Ga0210019_1003140_pt1 | contig 15383 bp, 15 predicted proteins | sample CryGeyCG2114_020_2_FD_183969 | JGI IMG/M metagenome (GOLD analysis project Ga0210019, IMG submission 183969) | Groundwater microbial communities from aquifer - Crystal Geyser CG11_big_fil_rev_8/21/14_0.20 (SPAdes) (version 2) | ecosystem: Environmental > Aquatic > Deep subsurface > Groundwater ...
CCTCGACGCGGATATCAGCCGCCTCCGCTCCAGCCGCCACGAGCGCAGCCGGAAGCAGCCATGCCATGACTCGCCAACCAATGACGCGTGCCATAGGGTTCCTCAAGACATACCAATAACCAGCCGCCAGAGAGCGTGTCGCTCTCTAGCTTCGTGAGATGACGCCCTGACGTGATAACGGCGAGAGCTTACGACCCGCTGCCCCCGCCGCCGGTGCCGCCACTCCCGCTGCCCCCGCCGCCGCCACCGATCGGAGCAGTACCACCACTGCACTGGCCATTGGCGCTGCTGCACACCGCTCCGTTGATCGGACTGGTGATGGTGATGCTCAGTGGCGCAAGCAGCTCGATGGTAATGGATTTCTCATCCACGTCTTGGCCGCCGGTACCGTTAGGTCGGCTTGCCCGAGCGGTGATCGTGTGCACGCCTGAACCGGAAACGTTCACGGCTCTCGTCCACGTATTGCCGTTCACTTCCGCGTTGGCCGGGTTGCCGCTGTCCACCTTGACGGTCACCGTCGCTTGCGGGTCGCTGACCGTCCCTTGGACTTGAATGTCCGCAGCCCAGGCTGCTGGAGCACACACCACCATGCCCAGGAACACCCACAAACCTGCCAGACCCCTATGCCCTTTCATGCCATTCACCTTCTTCCGTGTTGACTGCGACATTAAATGCCTCCGCCACCCGATGGCGAAGGAGCCTGCCCTATTGCCTCACTTGAGTCGCCGCTTATGCCTCCACCGGCCATTGGAGACGTGATGGTGATCGCCAATGGGATTGGGTGCACCGTAATGACGACATCATCTTCAGCCTGCGAGCCGTCCAGCGTTGCTCGCAGCCGGAGCACGTAGACATCCGGCGCTGAGAAGGCCGCCGAAGCATTTCGGTCGGAAGCCTGGGGTGTGAAGGTCACCGTTCCACTGCCACTGACTTTTTGCCATAAGGTGGCGGCCGAGCCAGGCGCAACAATCCCCGCCAGCATGGCCGAATTCGGCAGCGTGACCACCTGATCATCGCCGGCATTGGCGGTGAGGAGAGGCGGCTCTGTCCCCATCGGATCGACAACCACCCTGAGATCGTCATCGCTCAGGTTCTCCCCGTCATCCGCCGTCAGGACAAGCGTATAGGTTCCTGGGGTTTCAAAACTTGCGGTTGTTTCGAGCTTCTTTGGATCGCTCAGCTTGACCTTGTCAGGCCCCTCATCAAGCATCCACTTCACGGTGACGCGGGCAGGAGGATCCGGCAGGCCATCGTCCGAGACGACGCCTTGAAGCGTCAGGGTCGCTTCTGGATCGGTCAGCACAACGCGCTGATCAGGCCCCGCGTTAGCAATGGGGGCGGTCCGTCCCTCCGCCGTCCGTGTGTCGAAGGCCCATCTGATGGCACCGGTTTCGGCATCGAGCGCGTAGAAGACCCCGACCTCATCTCCGATGTAGACCGTGGCCAGATCGCGAGAGAGCGTCGGGGTGGACCGGAAACCGGTACCGTCGACCGAGCTGCGACTCCACTTGAGCATCCCGTCGGGATGCACCGCGAAGAACTTCCCGTGGGCTGCGCCGATGTAGACCGCGCCGGTTTGCGGATGCACTACACCGGTGGCCACGACATTGCTATCGGTCTTAAACTCCCATTGCTGCTGCCCCGTAGTCGCATCGACCGCATGAAGATGGTCATCCCCTCGAGATCCCTGGTAGACGGTCAACTCATCGGGGCTGAGGATGGGATGGGAGCGGTGGTTTTGATCAATCGGATAGGTCCAGAGCTCTTGCAGCGAAGGCGTCAACTTCACAATTTTGTGGTGATCGCTGACATAGAGGTTGCCGGCGCGATCCAACACTCCGCCGATGCGGTAGAAGCTGTCCAGATCAAAGGTCTGCTGCAACACACCGTTTGAGTTGATACTGTAAAACCCCTTGTGATCCGAGCCGACATAGATCATCGTGCCGTCGCGCGAGATGATCGGGATCGTCTTGATGTCTTTGTAGGGCATCTTCAGCGACCATTTGAGCGGGGCCGAGGGCCGATCCGGATAAAACGCATAGACATAGCCGTCCTTTGATCCGACATAAACGGTGCCGTCCCCCGGATCGACGGCAGGCCCTGACTCGACGCTTCCTTCGCACTCATATTGCCACCACAGCGTCCCATCGGGGTGGAGCGCGTAGAACATGTGGTCATTGGATCCGACGTAGATCGCCCCCTGGGCCGGGGTTCCCGGTGGGGCGATGGCGGGGTTGCTCAAAACGTCCTTACCGGTGAGGTAGAGCCACTTGATGCGGTCGGTGCTGGCAGGGCCCGGGTCAAAGGCGTAGATGTACCGGTCGCGCGCCCCGACGTAGATCGTCCCGTCCTCAGCAACCGCCGGCTTGGTAAAATAGCCGCCCCGATCCCGAAACGCCTCCGCCGGTACCGCGCCGCATCCGATCGCGGCCAGCACACCTAAGAAGAGGCTTGCGAATCGCTGACGTAGAATGCTGCCCATTCACCCTCTGAAGTTCCTAGCGGCTTACGTTTGGGGATGACCCACCCATCTCAGCGGCCGCCGCTTGCTGGGCTTCGTACCGCTGTTTGAGCTCGTGCTTTTTAGCTTCAATGGTTAGCTGTAGCGCGGCCCGTTTCTTGTTGTCGAGCTGCTGCAGCAGCAACATGCGCTTGGCTGGGTCCTCGACATTGACGATCTTTCGAAAGACCGTGCTCGTTTGGTCTCGTTGCTCCTTGGGATCGGAGACTAAGGTGAGCGCTTCGATCTCCTGGCTGACGGTGTCATACTCGTAGCTGGGCAGATGCACTGGACGCTTGGTTTGCGCTTCAGTATCTGACGACTCGGCACCTGCCGCACGGCTCGAAGGGGCTGCCTGGTCTGCACCGGACCGTCCAGCATCAGACGCTCCCTGTGAAAGCAGCGCCAGGCTGCCCACGGCCGATGCCACGCGGCGCTCAACCTCCGCCTGGACGAGCTGCTGGACGTGGTCATCGAGCCGCTTGAGCAGCTCAGCCCGCACCGGCGGCACCTGCTGCTCGATGGCGTCTAAGAGCCACCGGAGCCGCTCGTAGTCTCTAACCGACCCCATCTCGGCGATAATCCGAACAATGTCCTCGCTCAACGGTGCGGTAGCCCGCGAATCCACCTGAGGCAACGCCGCGTTGTCTTGAAGACGATCATCCGCCAGCGCGACGTTGGCTGAGAAAAACAATAACCCGAGAGCGATCGACTGGATCGATCTTCCCCAAGCCGGACGTCGATCGTTTTCAATGCTGGTGCCCATCTTCACCAACCTCCGGAGCCGTCACCAGGGCCGGGCTCAGGATCGCTACCGCTGCCTTGGCTACTCATACGCGTATCGACCACCTCAATAACTCCTTGGTTATTGATGACGCGCAGCTGCCCGAAAAATTCCTGCCCATCGATGCGCCAAGTGCCATCCAGTACATGTTCCCCATAGCGCACGGCGCCCCCCTCGTCTAACTGTAGGTTCATACTCAGCTCTCCTTGGAAGGTAGGCCCCTCAAGGTAGCCGTGCTTCTCAACGATGTGATAGAAATCTGGGGACATCTCTCGCTCTATCCGTACCTCGGCGCTGTAGAGCTTGCCTTCCACCCCGAGGTCTTCGGTGCCGTAGCGAAGCTCCTGCAGACGTTCCAAGTTCCCCTCGACAGTCATAGTCTGTGTAACCCGCAATTCTCCCTCAAACGTTGGTCCCTGGATGTAACCGTGTTTCGTCAGGAGATGGTAGGAGTACGGGCCTGTTTCCTGTTCGACCCACTGCTCGGTATTGTACAATTTCCCCTCAGCTCCCAGATCCTCGGTGCCGTAGCGCCTTTCCTGCAGACGTTCCAGGCCCCCTTCGGTATTTAGGTTCTGAATGACCAGCAGTTCCCCTTGGAACATCGGCCCGTAGAGGTAGCCTTCCTTCGTTAGGGAGTGGTAAGGGTACAGCCCAGCCTCCCGTTCGATCCGCACCTCAGCGTTATACAGCTTGCCTTGGATTCCAAAGTCTTCGATGCCGTAGCGGGTCTCCTGGAGACGCTCCAGTCCTCCTTCGGCGTTTAGGGTCTGCGTTATCGATAACTCGCCTTCGAAGGTTGGTCCGCTCAAGTAGCCTTGCTTGGTGAGGAGGTGATAAAAGTACGGCCCTGTCTCCCGTTCGACCCGGACCTCAGCGTTATACAGCTTGCCTTCAATTCCAAAGTCCTCGAGACCGTAACGGAGCTCTTGAGCATCGAAGCGTCCAGCAGTATCCACCGATGCGGAAGCCAGCACCTCACCTTCAAAATCAGGTGTTAACAGGTACCCGGCTTTGTCGATCGCCTTGGTTCCATCCGACGCCGTGGTTTGAGCCACCTCGGCGTTATGGAGGGTTTCGCCATTAAAATGGTGCCGGTAGGTGCCCCCGCGCAGCAGGATCTTGCCGGACCCGACGACGCAGTCGCCATCGGTAAAGGTCGCTTCCGGAGAAGTGTAGCTGGTGCAGGTCGCCGCCTCGCTGCCTGCGGGAACCGCCAGACCATAGCTGACCAGCACGACCGCCGCCACAGCCCCCCGTCCCAGCCCCCATGCGTGTCGCATCCCAGCCCTCCTTCGGCTCCCCGATGAATACAAGAAACGCCGGCTTACCCTTCGGCAACCCGGCGATCCGGTCTGGACCCGTGGCTTTGCGGCCCCCGCTTCCGCGGGGTGTGCCTTTAACCATCCATCTCAGAAAGCGGCTCGTCCGGCGCGTCGATATCCATGGACAGGATGTGGCGGTAGCCCACGCACACGACTGTCCGGCCCCACACGACATAGAAGTGGCCCAGCACCTTGTAGACCACCCGTTCTCCCCCGGTGTCAGGATCCAGATCCTTTGTCACGAACACCTGGCGGGGTGGCGTCGGGTCCAGATTGCGGGCCCAGGCGATCGAGTCTTCAGTCGAAGGGAGCAGCGTTTGCGATTCAACACGGTAGGTGCAGCGGCGAAGGACTTTCGTGGTGTAGTCGCCCTGCTGCATCGATTCGGTGACGACGCAGTCGCGCTTGAGCCAATCCGTCGAGGTGAGGTTGCGGACGACGATTTCGCGCATTAGGCGTGCTCGGCGAAAGAGAGGTCGCACTCAAAATGGTTGTCCAGCCGGTGCAGCTCGAAGACCAGCATCACCAGGCGCAGCTTGACCTGCTCATCATGGGTCTTGCGCCACTGGGAATAGAGGTCCAGGAAGGCGTCCAGCGTCCGCTCGAACGTGAACTTGCGCTCGTAGGCATCCATATCCTTCAGGAACCGCTTAAAGCGGGCCTCGGAGAGCTCGGCGGCGTTTGGCGCCGGGCGTGCATGAGACATCGGCCGCTGGAACATTCGAAATGGCTCCACCTGTCACCTCGTCTGCAAACAAAACCGCCGAACCCCCAGAGCGCCTGGCAGTTCGGCCACTGTTCACTCGGGCTGAGGGACCCGTCATACTAAGTACATACTTAACTTAATATTTGTAATACATTTAATAAATAGCATATCTTGAATGCCATCATCAAGGGCTGGAGAGGATTTTTAGGGAGGGGGCCCTAGCGGCTTCGAAACGCGGCAGGACAGACCGTCTGGAAGGCGCACCAGCGGCAGGAAAACTCTTGGGGCTTGGCTTGGAACTGCTCTGCCCTGATACCGGCGGCGGCCTCGTGCACCTTCTCCACGCCGCGCTCTAAATCATCCTCGGTGAACTGCGCGCGGCCGGTGAGGCCGGTCTCAAGAAATCGCAGCTCAACGCCGATTGGAAGCTCGCCATGGAGCTTGCGCCAGGCGAGCGCGTAGACGAGCAGCTGGAGTGAGTCGCGGGTCCTGCGGTCGGCGGCGGCCTGCTCCCTGACTTCCGAGGATTTATAGTCGATAATCAGCGTGCCGTCCTCCCGCTGGTCAACCCGGTCCCAGCGGCCCACCAGCAGGATATCGTCCAGCAGAATCCGGAACTTTGCCTCGATCAGGCTGGGGAGTTCGGGATGGGTTTGCTGCTGCTGGAAGAATCGCCGCAGCGTGGCCCGGCCCTGCTCCTTGCGCAGCCGCTCATGCTCCTTCGTCAGGAAGCCTTCCGTGCTCCAGTGCCGGTCGAACACGTCGAGCAACTCCTCCTCGGTCATGGGTTGCTGCGCAAGCCGCCGCCTAAAGAACTCCTCCACCGCCTTATGCAAGGCCGCGCCGTAGACCACCACATGGTGGCGCATGGCCGGCACCCTCAAGACATGGCTGTAGCGGTATTTGAGTGGGCACGTCAAATAGTCATCCACGCCGTGGGGGTCGAGCCGCAATGTGCCGGGCCGGGCCCGCGCCGTGCGCACCGCGATCGGCTCAACCGGACGCGAGCGCTCGATCAGCTCCCGGGCGCTGGCGCGCTGTGCCGCAGGGTTGGGGCTGGGAAGGTTCAGCGCCTCCACGGCAAACTGGCTTACTTTTCTGACGGTGCGGCCGCCGTAATCGTACGCGCACGTCAGGTGGAGCGTCTCCTGCGCCCGCGTCATGCCGACATAGAACAAGCGCCGCTCTTCCTGCAGGTGGTAGTCGCCCGCCGGCAGAATGTCTTTGATCAGCGCCTCCGGCAGCTCGATGGGGTCTTTGCGGTGCGGCGTCGGAAACCGCCCTTGCACCAGCCCCACGAGGAACACGACCGGAAACTCCAACCCCTTCGCTTTGTGCAGCGTCAGGACTTTGACCCGATCCGCCCAAGCATCATCCTCTTCGACCGCTTCGTTGCCCATCGCCTGGAACAGCTGCAGGTGCTTGATCACCTCAGGCAGCGAACCGCCGACCAGCTCCTCGATCCGCCGCAATTGCTGGAAGAACTTGCCCGTCGTTTGCAGTTGGAGCGCTTCTTCCGCGCGGGTCTCGCGGCTGAGCAGTGCTAGCCATCCGCGCTCGCTGAGCCACCGGTACAATAGCTGCCCGGCGGAGTGCTCGCGCGAGGCTTCCACCAGCCGCTCTACGTCCTGCCGCAGTGCTAGCAGCGCCTCCTGGCCTGCCGCTGATAGCGGCGCCGCCAGCTCGCCGTCCCCAGGCAGGCGCGCCAGGACCTCCCGAAAACTGCTGTGGCTGCGGGTCGCTTCGCTGGAAATATGAACCAGGTCGCCCATCGGGCAGCGGTAGAGCGCAGAGCTGGCAACGTGGTACCAACTCAGGCTGTCCTCCGGATCGGCCAGCGCGCGCAGGCAGGAGACCAACATCTTGATCTCCTGCCGGGCGAACAGGCCGCTGGCACCGCTGAACTGCCATGGCACGCCCTCGACGTTCAGGGCCCGCAGGAACAGGTCCGCCTCACGGTTGGACCGCACGAGGATGGCGAAATCGTTGGGCCGACGAGCGCCTGATTCGATCTCCTGACGGATGGTCTTGGCCACCCAGTCCGCCTCGCTGGAGACAGTGTCGAAGATCTGCAGGTGGGGTGGTTCCTGCGACGTGCTGGCCCGGGCCACCAGGCGCTTGTCGATGCCCTGCCGGACCTCCAGACGGTCCGGATCGTTGAAGCGGATGAGCCGGTAGGCGGCGTCAAGCAGCGGCTGTGGGGAGCGGAAATTCTCGGTGAGCACGATGGTGCGCACCCCGACGTAGTGGTCGAGGAACTTGATCACGTTGCTGATGGCAGCGCCCCGCCATTTGTAGATGCTTTGGTCGTCGTCCGCCACCACGGTGATGCGGGCCTCCGGCGGGGCCAGCAGCTGCAGCAGGCGGAATTGCGCGTAGTTCGTATCCTGAAATTCGTCGACGAAGACGTGCGCAAGCCGCTGGTGCAGCGCGGTCCGGATCTCCGGGTGGCGCTCCAGCAGCTGGAGCGCCAGGAGCACCTGGTCGCCGAAATCGATGGCGTCGGCCTGATGCAACAGCGTCTGGTACGCGCCGTAAGCGTTGGCCAGCTCAAGCGTCCGGCGGGCCTGTGCCGCCAGGACCGCGTCGTCCAGGCGCCCAGCCGCCTCCTGTGTGAGGCGCTGCGCGTAGGCCAGGAACTCTTCCGGACCGACCGCCTCGTCTTTGGCGCGAGCAAAGACGTTCAGCAGCGCTTCCAGAAAGCGCGTCGGGTCGTTCAGCGGGCGGAATTCTTCCAGCGGTAGGTCGAAGACATGCTCTCTCAGGAAGACGAGCTGCTCGGCCTGGGAGAGCACGCGGAAGCTTCGGGAGAGGCCGAAGCTCAGCGCGTGCTCGCGCAGCAGCACATCGCCGAAGGCGTGAAACGTTTTCACCGCAACGTCGAGGTAGCCGTACGGCACGAGCAGGTCGATGCGCTCCGCCATCTCGGCGGCGGCTTTTTCCGTGAAGGTGAGTGCCAGCACCGACTCCGGCGGCGCGTTTTGCACGTTCAGCAGCCAGGCGATGCGGCGCGTGATCACGGTAGTCTTGCCGGTGCCGGCGCCCGCGATAATCAGCAGCGGGCCTCCGCTGTGCGTGACCGCCTCGCGCTGGGTGGCGGTCAGCCGGTCAAGGAGCGATTCTGCAGGACTAAGGAGGGTTGGGGTGGGCATGGCGGCTCGCGATCTAACCTCATGCTGGCTCGCGAGCCAGCAGCGAACGCTTACTGGCTCACGACCGTCAACTCAAATGGAAACTCCAGGCTGGTTTTTGGAAAATCGTTGGCGTCAAAATCCGTCTTGAGATCCGTCACCAGCAGGCGCAGCGACTTCGCCGCAGCGGCCGGGCTCCAGAATGCGATCAGCCCGTCATACGTCGTGCCCGGATACAGCAGGCCCGGCTTGAGCGCCGCTTGGAGCAGCAGCGCGAACCGCCCGATCGGCTTCTGAGCCACGAGCCGCCCCACAGGAACGCTCACGCCAAAGTACCCTGGACGCGCATCCTCCAACAGTCCGCGCGCCATGACCCCCACCGGCTGGCGCGATTCGGCAAACGCCGTGATATAGTCCTGGCCGAGCGTGTGGTACTGGTTGCCCAGATCGTCGATCAGGACGAACTGCGTCGGGTCGATCGCCACGCGCTTCTGGCTGTGGTTGACGATGCGGACATAGAACACCAGGTGCTCCGGGTAATAGGGATTGGGGCCGGCATAGGCTCCGAAAATCGCCTTGTTACGGAACAGGTCACCGAGATACGCAGGGCCGGCGTGGGTCACCTGCACGTCAACCTGGTTCTGCGTCTGCGTTTGGCCTTCGGACTCGAACTTCCAATCGACGCGGTGGCCGATCGCCGGCATGGCCGCCATCTGGCCGCGCGCCGGGCGCTCCAGCAGCAAGGAGCTCTTGCGGCCGGATGATCCGCAGCCGCTCACCACCACGACACTTGCCAGCAACACCCCTGCCCATGTCCGCATGCCCTCAGCCTCCTGTTGTCACACGCGCTCGAACGGGTCGAAGAGCTTCTTGTATTCTTCAAGACAGTAACGATCCGTCATGCCGGCGATATAGTCGCAGACCACCCGGTGCGGGTCCTCCCCGCGGGCCAGCCGCGACCTCGGCGTGTTCGGCAGCTCGTTTGGTTTCGTCAGATAGAGCTGGAACAGTTCGGTAATGAACCGTTTGGCCTTGTCCGCCATCCGGGCCACGCGGTAGTGGTGGTAGAACTGCTTCCACAACAGCTGCTTCATCGGCGTGCGCGAGCGCGTCATCTCCTCGCTGAAAGCGATGAGCCGCTCCTTGCACGCGCGCACATCCTCGACCGACTCGATATTCAGACGCTTGAGCCGCTCCGTCGTCGCGTGGACCAAATCGGTGATCTGCCGGTTGATGAGCGTGCGGATAATCTGATACCGGCGGATTTCGGGGTCCAGCCGGCCGCCGTGAGCATCCACCGCCTCGCGGACCTGGCGCCATAGCTCCAGGGCGTCCAGCTCCTCTTCTTTCAAAATGCCGGAGGTCAGCCCATCGTCCAGATCATGATTATCATACGCGATTTCATCGCCCACGTCCGCGATTTGGCTCTCAAGCAGCGGCGAGAGTTTCGGGTCCAGCGCCACCTGCATGTCCGGCTGCGTGTAGGGCGTGCGGTGCTTGTTGATGCTCTCGCGGACCTCCCACGTCAGGTTCAGCCCGGGAAAGCCCGGATACCTGGCCTCCAGGAGGTCAACGATGCGCAGTCCCTGGATGTTATGGTCGAACCCGCCATGTCCTTCCATCAGCTCGCGCAGCACGTCCTCGCCCGCGTGGCCGAACGGCGGGTGGCCGATGTCATGCGCAAGCGACACCACCTCGACCAAATCCTCATTGAGCCGCAGCACGCGGGCAATCGAGACGGCGATTTGCGCCACCTCGAGGGTGTGCGTCAGGCGGGTACGGTAATGATCGCCTTCATGGTTGACGAAGACCTGCGTCTTGTACTCGAGCCTGCGGAACGCGGTGGTGTGGATGATCCGGTCGCGGTCTCTGCGGTAGACGGTGCGGTACGGGTCTTCGGGCTCGGCGTGCTGTCGGCCGCGCGTGTGGCGGCTCTTCATGGCATACGCAGCGAGCCACTGCTCTTCCCGCGCTTCGAGCTCCTCGCGCGTGATGATGTGGCCGGCGTCGGCTCGGATCATCTCGGTCACCGTTACAAGCCCTTCAACAAGCGGGACAACACGTCAAGCGACTGCGAAATCACTTTGGTCTGGCCCAGAACCGGCATGAAATTGGTGTCGCCGTTCCATCGGGGGACGATGTGCAGATGCAGATGGCCTGGCACGCCGGCTCCGCCGGCCCGGCCGAGGTTGAAGCCTAGGTTGTAGCCCTGCGGATGAAGGCGCCGGTTCAGGCGCTTGAGGACCCGCTGGCTGAGCGCGAGCATCTCGAGCCATTCCGTCGGCTGCAGCCGCTCAAGCCGGCCGACATGTCGAACCGGGGCGATCATCACATGCCCGTTATTGTACGGGTAGCGGTTCAAGATGACAAAGGCCTGGCGGCCCTTGGCCATGACGTGGTGCCCCTGAACGGGCCGCGCGCGCACTGAGGCGCACAGGAAGCATCCGCGCGGCTTGGAATGGGTGAGGAAGACGCTGCGCCACGGCGCCCACAACCGGCGCAGCGCTGCCGCGTCAGCGCGCCGGCTGGCTGTCTGAGGCATAGAGCTCCATCAGCAGGTTTATGTCATCGGCTTGCCACACCCACATGCTGGCGGCCTTCGCCATCACGCGGGTGGTGGGGTCCAGCTCGGTATTGGTGACCACGACCTTCCGCGAGGGCCGCGGCGTTTGGGTGCGGCAGAACGACTCGAACTGGGCGATGGCGCTTTCATCCACCGCGCCCTCCTGCACCGCGGCGCACCAGCGGCGGCCAGGGCTGTCCGCCACGACGTACGTCGCGGAGGGGCTGTGGTCCGCCGGCTGCGTGTGGATCGTGTCGAACTTCGGCAGCCGGCCGGTCTTGGCGTCCAGCAGGATGGTGTCTTCGCAGAAACGGCCGAACAGGCCAACGACCTGCTCCGCAAAGGAGAGCTGATCCGACTGCTGCCACCGCGCCCACAGGCCTCTCAAATAGGCCTCCAAGCGCTCCCGCAGCTGCCGTTCATCGACCGGGGCCCCTGAACGCCTTGCGCCCAGCAGCGTGGACAGCCAGCAGCGAAGGAGCGGATCGGTCACATGCCAGCACATCCCGTTGCGCTGCACCAAGTCCTGCTCCAAGAGCAGCTGCAGCGTGGTGGACACGCCGGCCCGCCCGACCGCCGCACCAATCGCCGTGGCGGTACGAGCGCCTTCCGCCACCTGCAACAACACCTCAAACGCGCGCGGCCCGCCACGCAGCCGGGTGAGCCCTTCCGTACGCGAGCTGCACCACTGGTGCAGCGGCCCTTGCGGGCTGCCCAGCACGTCCCACACCGCATCAGACCACAGCGCATCCAGCGGAGTCGGCCGCCGAGCCATCGCGGCCCGTTCCTTGAGCCGGTTGAGGATGACCGCAAGATACCACGGGTACCCTCCGAGCCAGCGCATGAGAAACGGGGTCACCGAGTTCGCTCCCTTGATGCCCCGCAGCTCGGCTTGGACCCAGGCGGTCGCGGTCTGTAGTTCGAGCGTCTCAAGCGTCAGGAGCTCGAACTGTCCGAAGAGCAGCTGCAAGCGCTCCCGAAGAATGTTCCGCGCGCGAAAACAGGACGAGCTGGAGAGCATGAAGAGCGTCGAAGGCCAGGTCATGACCCGCTTGCCCAGCTCATGGAAGGCGTGGACGAACCCCAGATCTTCCAGCAAGAGAAACTCATCGAGGATGAGCACCGAGGGCCGGCCGCACTCCTCGGTCAGCATCGGGATGGCATCCAGCATGCGCGTCAGCGCCTCGGCATATAGACGCCGTGGAAGAAGCGTCGCGGCAACGCCCACAGCGGCCGCCGTGCGTGGAAGTTCCTGCCGGGCTTGAGGAAGCACGGTGGCCAGCGACGGCAGTTGCCCACCCAAGCGCTGGAGCATGGTGGCGGCGCCGGCTTGGAGGATCGCGCAACCGAACCGCTCAAGGAACGTGCGCGGGGACTCCCGGTACATCGGGCAGTAAATCATCGTCAGGCCAGGCGGCGGCTCCATGACGAGGCGTTGCAGCTGGAAGGTTTTGCCGCTGCCCACCGGGCCGATGAGCGCGAGATTATGGCGGAACCCCTCGCTGAACGCGCGCAAGCGCTGCTGCAGATGCTGGGCCAACTCAGGGCGGACGTTCATTCGCTTGGCAGGAGCGCCAATGTTTGCCTGACGCTGGTGTGGTAGCGGATCTCAAAATGGAGCGGCCGGGTCCCCAAGCTGCCGACCGGCATCCCCTGCCGCACAGGAACGCCCGCTGGCACCAGCACTTGATCGAGGCCTGCGTAGACGCTCAAGTAGCCGTCGCCGTGGTCGAGCAAGACCGTCTTTCCCCACCCTGGTACGTTCTTGGCGGCGACCGCCACGCGCCCGCTCCGTGAGGCTCGGACAAGACTTCCCGGGGTCGCAGCGATATCCACCCCTCCTGGCACAGTCGAGGAACGCGTGGTGCCCCGAAGCGGCCAGAGAAACCGGCCGGATTCCTTGGGGAGCGGAATGAACAGCTGCTGCCCCACCGCAAGCTCGGTCGTGTTGGGGAGCTGGTTGACACGCGCCAACGTCGCCACATCGATGCCATAGGAGTGGGCGATGCGCCAGAGCGTTTCGCCTCGTCGTACCTGATGATACGACCCCTGCAAGGCTGGGATCGCTTGGCGGGAGGGGGCGGCGGGTTGCTCGGGGGGAGTGGAACACCCGCAGGCAACGACGGCTAACACAATGGCAAGGGCTCGCAGCTGCATAAGTTAAGAGAGCGGGTAGCGGGAATCGAACCCGCGTGGCTAGCTTGGGAAGCTAGTGCACTACCATTGTGCTATACCCGCATCGCATCCAAGATTTTCAAGGAATACCTCAAAAACCCTATTATACGGTGGCTTTCGTGGTTGTGCGACGGGATTGTGTCAGGTGGCGCTTCAAGGTGCGAGCGGCCTGTTCAGGATCCGCAGCCGCACAAATGGCGCGGACGACCGCCACGCAACGTCCGCCCGCTTGCCGGACAGCCTGCACATTGCCTTCCTCGATGCCGCCGATGCAGACCACCGAATGGTTCACTCGTCCTGCCACGCTGCCGATGAGCTCCAACCCCACGCTGCCGTAGTCCGGCTTGGTCGGGGTTGCAAAAATCGGTCCGACAGCCAGGTAATCCACCGGCTCGGAGGCCGCGCTCAAGGCTTGCTCCAGGCTATGGGTGGACTTGCCGATCAGGCGACTCGGCCCCAGCAGCTTGCGGGCCTGCGCAACCGGCAGATCCTCCTGGCCCAGGTGCACGCCATCCGCGCCCACGAGTTGAACAATGTCGATCCGGTCATTGATCATGAGCGGGACGCCCAGCCGGCGCAGCTGCGGCAGCAGCATGGCCGCGGTCTCCATCAGCCACCGTGCGGTGCCGGATTTGTCCCGAAGTTGGATGACATCGGCTCCGCCCCGCGACGCAGCCAGGGCGGTTTCCACCGGATCTCGAGACCCAAGAGCTGCCCGGTCAACGATGGCGTAGAGCCGCCACGTGGAGCAAGATCGCCTGTTCGACATCATAGACCTCAAATCGTAAGCGCTGAAAGATTCTGGCAGACCGCGGCGCCAGGAGCCGGGCGCACTCTTCAAGCACCCGGAGCGCCTCCTTGGCCCGCTGCAGGTTGATGACCAGCGCATGTTCAAGCGACCGGATCCGGCTGGCACTCGCCGCGCGGCCCAGGTCATGCCGGCTATCCCGCGCACCGACAAGCTCGCGAGCCGTCACCGGAAGCGCGTGGACCGCCCTGGCAGTGGCATGGCGCAGTCGTCGCAGCCGCTGATACAGCCGTTGGTGCTCCAGATGGAACCGGACGACGTCTTCGCAGACCCGCAGCCCTTCAAGCGCCCGATTGGCGTTGGCGTCGATCAGCCGCACCACGCTGCGGCGGCTCATAAGGAGCGGATGCGCTCAACCAGCTGTGAGGTCGACAAGCCCTTCACGAGCGGCACGCGCACGACCCGGCCGCCGAAGCGCTCAACCATCTCGCGCCCGACGATCTGGCCCGCGCCCCAGTCCGCGCCTTTGACCAAAACGTCCGGCCGCAACTGTTGGATGAGGCGCTGGGGGGTGGGCGCATCGAAGACGGTCACGAAATCCACGCTGGCCAAGCCGGCCAGCACCAGCGCGCGCTGACGCTGGGCGACGATCGGCCGGCTGGGTCCTTTGATCGCCCGGACAGAATGGTCGCTGTTGATGCCGACGACGAGCAGGTTGCCCAGGCGACGGGAACGCTCCAGCAGCGTCACGTGCCCGGCATGGAGCAGATCAAAACAGCCATTGGTGAAGACCACGCGGCGGCCGCGGCGCTGCGCCTTGCGCAGCAGCGGGATCAGCGCGGCGGCTGACTTGATCTTGGTGTCAGCGCGAGGGGGAGCTGAGGAGCGCATCTTCAACCAGTCCGCAGAGGATGTGGCCGATGGTGAGGTGCACTTCCTGGATGCGCGCGGTGATGGTGGAGGGGACGCAAATCGACACGTCGCACAACGCGGCCATCTTGCCTCCGGAGCCTCCGGTCATCCCGATCGTTTTGACCGACAGCGTCTTGGACTTCTCCAGAGCCAGCACGACGTTGGGCGAGTTGCCCGAAGTCGACAGCCCGACCGCCACGTCGCCGGCCTGGGCCAACCCTTCGAGCTGCCGCGAGAAAATCTGATCGTACGCGTAATCGTTGCCGATCGCGGTCACGCTCGCCATATTCTCCGTCAACGAGATCGAAGCCAGCGAGCGGCGCTCTTTGCGGAAACGACCGACGAACTCCCCGGCCATGTGCTGGCTTTGCGTCGCCGAACCACCGTTGCCGAACCAGATGATCTTGCGCCCGGTGCGAAGCGCCTCCGTCATCAGCAGAGCCGCCTTGGCGACCTGCTCAAGGACAGCCCCGGAAAGCTGCGTGTGCAACCGGGCGGTTTCCTGGAGATCGGCGGTAATGGCGGCTACCGTGCGGTCG
>Ga0210019_1003143_pt1 | contig 15377 bp, 18 predicted proteins | sample CryGeyCG2114_020_2_FD_183969 | JGI IMG/M metagenome (GOLD analysis project Ga0210019, IMG submission 183969) | Groundwater microbial communities from aquifer - Crystal Geyser CG11_big_fil_rev_8/21/14_0.20 (SPAdes) (version 2) | ecosystem: Environmental > Aquatic > Deep subsurface > Groundwater ...
ATAAGGAATCAGAAAGTATTTTATAAGGGGGATTTTGTTCATACATCTTTACAATTTCCCTAGGAAAATTTAATTCATCTGCGATTTCTCCTGCAAATGATTTCACACCTAATGTTGTTTTTAATGTTTTTAAGGTTGGCTGTTTTACAGATATGAAAGTTTGAATCTTCTCCGGTAAGATCTGTTGTAAATCATCTAAATATGGTTGTGTTTGGATATAAATCGTTGCTCCTGTTAAATTTTGTTCGCCATCAAGCGTTAGGAATAGAGAAACAACAATCAACGAAATTGCTAAAATGCTATAAAACTTAAATTTTGCCACATCTTCTTTTACCATCTTGTATGAAGAGAATATTTTCACATTTATAAAACTATCTCAAAATCTTTTCCCTAATAATAGAACTTTTATGATGATGTGTTTTATAGGGTTTCCCACGTAATATTTCTATGTTAAATTTTTCTTTTAAACTTTCTTCTATCTTAGGATGATCATATCCTAAAAAAATAATGTCTGGTTTTTTTTCTTCAATAATTTTAAAATGGTCTTCAGGATAACCTAAAACGGCTTCATCTACAATTTTTATACTTGAAATTAATTGAAGGCGTTCGTGTTCACAAAATGCGACATCTTTTTTTTCTTGTTCTAATTCTTTTGTTTTATCTCGAGCTATTACCACAATGAGATAATCACCATATTCTTTTGCCTGTTTAAAATAATCTAAATGGCCCACATGCAATAAATCAAATGTTCCAAAACACATCACTTTTTTGTTCATTTGTCTACTAACCTAGCTTTATGAATTATTAACCTTCCTGAACATGAGGAATCCATCAGAACTTCCGTGTTTAAAAGATTTATTTTCTTTTGGAATAAGGGACAATCTAAAACAAGAGATTCAAATTCTCCTCCCTCACCATTCACCATAACCCCTTTTACTTTATTCAATTTTATTAAAATATTCTCATTAATAATGGTATTTAACCATGACTGATCTAATCCCTCTGCTGCAATAGCAGAAAAAATGAATGTAAAATTATGTTGTAACAATTCTTTCATTTCTTGCTCAGGATCTTTATGCCATAAGGGAGAAAATATTTTCAAGCCTAATTTGTCACATATCTTTTCAATACGATCTCGTTGGTATGTAGAAAAAACTGCGCCAGATACTACTCCTTCAATTTTGTAAATCTCTTTCGCTTTCTGTAGAGCTAATTCTAAATCTTTAAGTTCTTCTTCCTTTTCTCCTTCAGTTTCTTGTTGTATTAATGGGAGACCCATTGCCTCTGCTTGTAATTCTACCATGTTTATGGAAGCTGTTTGAAACATATAAGAATCTGGATTCTTTGATTTCATTGTGATTAGGCAAGTTAAATCATAATTTTGTTTTTTCATGATGTATGCAGAATATGTAGAATCTTTTCCTGAGCTAAATAACACACCTAATTTTACATTGTGAGAAGGGTAAAACTGTTTCAAATATTCAGACTTTGATTTATTCTCTTGTTTTGCAAGTTTCCCTAATGCAAAATCAAATCTACTACCATATTGTGCAGCTTTTTTTTTTCTAAACGCAAACTCTTTGGATAGGCCTTTAGATTGTGCAATATCTCGGAGGATAAATTTCGTCGTTTCTTCTTTGATTTTATATTCTTCGGGAATCTTTAAAGAAAATTCTGCTAATGTTCTATCTAAAAATGGTAATCTAAGTTCTAGATTTTGATCCATTGTAAGAACATCATCTCTGTAAAGGTCGCGTTCGTACATTTTTAATAATCCAGAAACACATTCCTGATTAATGTTAGATGATTTTTTATGGCGATCGTACCCTGCAAAAATTTCTTCACTTCCTAAACCTGAAAAAATAACTTTGCAACCATCTTCTTTCGCTAATTCACATGCTAAGTAAAATGTAAGTGCAACTCCCACCTTAACCACATTGGAATCTTCAATGAGTGGCACAATTTTTTTTAAATATTGAGAGACATCTTCCACTTTAATCTTTTTAATTTTGAGTTTCAATCCGAGTTCTTTTGCTACTTCTTGAGCTGCAACTAAATCTGAAGGGGTTTTATTCTCTATATCGAGTACGGCTGTATAACAGGTAAAATCGTATCCTTGATCTTTGAAATGTTTTGCAAGGAATGTTGAATCAATCCCTCCTGAAAAAAGTAACCCAAATTTTTGATGAGGAATCCGTTTTTCAATAGCTTTGTAAAGAAGTTCTTCTGTATGTTGTTTAAGATTTTGATAGGAATCTTCATGTTCTGGCAAGTAAGTTACAAATTCTCGGTTATTGAATGTTATTTCTTTAGTGTGAATATTATATCTAAGAATACTTCTTGGATTTAATTCTTGAATGTCAATATAACCTAATTTTTCTAACGCTTTTTTTTCAGAAGTAAATGCAAATTGATCTCTATTATGTACAAACCATAATGGTTTTACTCCAAACAAATCTCGTGCTAGTGTTATAATATTATCATTAATGTATGCAAATGCAAACACACCATCTAATTCCTCTATACTTTGATTGTTGTCAAGAAATTTAAGTAATAATTCTGCATCATTTTTTACTTTGAGATTATGGTTTTGGGCTAATTCCTTCCAATTATAAATTTCACAATTTGCGGTAAGGGTCCCTTTTGCTTGTAGTGGTTGGGGAACATGATTTACAACTGCATGTAAGGTGTGACCAATCACTCCCTGAGATAATTCAAGGATCTTAGTGTCGTCTTTTCCTCTATTCTTAAGAATATCTAGCGCTGTTTCTACTTGCTGTTTTGCTTGTTCATGATGAAATATTCCGATGATGCCACACATAAGCAACTATTTGATGTGCGTTTTTATAAAAGTATAGTTGAGAATTTACAAATTTATTAAATTGAGAAAATCAGTCTGAGAAATTGAAAGTTATCTTATATGGATCTCTACAATATCTCCATCCTGTAAAACGTGATTTAATCTTTGGAATTGTTGGCCTGGAAATTTTACAGATTTTCCCCATATACGTGCAAATCTAAATTTCTTAATAAAATCTTTATGTGTTTTATTACAAACATTTTGTAATGTTGAACCATGGGGAATAATCATAGGTTCATTCAAATCTGCTTCTTTACGGGGTTCTTTCATATAAATCCGCATGAAATCTAATTTTTCAAAAATCATTTCTTTAAGCTCGTCAATTCCTATATTCTCATGTGCTGAAAGAACCAAATCTGCACCAATCTGTTTTTTAACTTTTTTGATTTCTGTAGCGGATACCATATCCGCTTTTGTTAAGCAAATAATTGCAGGCACATATTTTTTGTTGTTTTCAATGCAATCAATAAATTGGTCTACATTTAAAGAACTCCTAATTAGAATATCAGCATTCACAAATTTAAACTCACGCATGATTTCTTTAATGGTATCATCGTCAATTTCTGTTGGAACTGTACGTCCAATATTGATTCCCCCAATTCCTTTTTTCTTAATATAAACTTCTGGTTTTCTTTGATTTAGGCGAATATTTGCTTCTTTCACTTCACGTAAGATTGCAGGATAATGGTCTGGTGTTGTGACATCAACAACAATTAAAACGAGATCTGCATTTTGAATTACCGTAAGAACTTCTCTTCCCCTTCCACGGCCTGATGCTGCGCCGGATACGATTCCTGGAACATCTAAAATTTGAATTTTTGCTTGCTTATAATTTAACATACCTGGGACAACGGTTAAGGTAGTGAAGGCATATGCCGCAACTTGTGAATCTGCACCAGTTATAACATTTAATAGGGTAGATTTACCGGCTGAAGGGAATCCTAACAATAAAACGGTTCCATCACCACTCTTTCTCACTGTAAATCCATAAGATGAAGAACCTGTTTTTTTGCCTACACGTTGATCCTGCTTTTCTTTAAGCATGGCAATCTTTGCTTTTATTTTACCAATATGTCCTTGGGTTGCTTTATTGTACTTAGTCTTCTTGATTTCATCCTCAAGTTCCTTGATATCCTTATTATAATCAACCATTAAAAGGGAAATAGATTGAGTTGTTTTTAATGGTTTCTTTATATTTGGGAATAACGCCTTTATTTACGTAATCTTTATATAGACAAATCCTGCTTAAAGTGATTCAATGGTAGAATTTTTCAGTACACTCGGAACTTATTTTAACAAGATTCTTGTAGGAATTGTGATACTTCTTGTAGGATTTGGTATCGGAATTCTTGTTAAAAAAATTTTAGACCGAATTTTAAAAGAAGTAGAATTAAATAGGATTATGGGAAAAATTGGGTTAACTCATAATTTAGAATCTATTGTAAGTAACATTGTAACTTATTTGGTATACCTTTTTACAATTGTATTTTTCTTACAGCATTTGGGGATTGGATCTTATGTATTGCTATTAATTGTTGGTGCAGTTTTAATGTTACTTATTTTAACATTTCTTGTTGGTATGAAAGATGTCATTCCTAATTTTATTGGATGGTTATATATTCAAAAAAAAGGAAAAATGAAAGAAGGACACCATGTAAATATTAGAGAAATTAATGGAAGGGTTGTGAGAATAGGATTCATGGAAACTGAAATTAAAACTGAACCTGGAGATATTCTCTATGTGCCAAATGCATTATTTATGAAAAGTAAATTTAGAGTGAAAGATTGAATTTTCTCAAAAATAAATAAAATCAAAAACCCAACCACAGCAAGCTGTGGGGTATGTTTAGGTTAATATTGGGTTTTTGGTGCAAAAAATGAGTTTCATTTTTGCACTAAAAACAATTTTGTTTTTATGTGTTTGCTCTTAATTAGTCGCTGCAAGCAGCGGGGTATAAACCCATTCGCAAACAATAAATAAAATTAATTTTTTGCACTTTCTAATAAACTAACAATATCCCATACTTGTGTTCTATGATAAGAAGAAATTTCACTTGATGTTAATTCTTCCAGTTCCATTAGGGCTTTGTCTAATACAAATTCCTGTTGACTATTAAGAAGAGCAATTACTTTACGAGCTTTTTCTTTGATACGTTTACTTGCATCTGCATCTTCATTTAATATTTCAAGACATTCAAGAGCTTCCTGGATAAGTTCATTGTTCATTTTTCTCCTCTTGGAGTTCTTTCACAACTTCTTGTTGAAGATCTTCTATACTATGTTTGAAACTTTCTTCTTGTTTTAGAATGCTTTTCAAACGAATATTAGCTACTTCCCTTTGGTCTTCTAATTCTTGTTGTAATTGATCTTTAGAAGATGCAATCATAATTTTACCCACGATTTTATATGCTTGTGCTGTTGTAAAAATTTCTTTTAAGGCAGAATTTAATTCAATTAACTGGGATTCAACTTGTTGTTTATGCATTACAATATTTTGTAAATTTTGCTGCATAGATTGTAATTGTTGAATCTTCTGGCCCATAGTAAAATACCTTTTAACGTGCCTTTACTTTTGCGATAGTTCTTCGATCTTTATAAAGAATTTTTCCGCCACAGTAGGGGCATCTTACTTTTGTACGAGTATATTCATCGTCAACTTTTTTTCCGCAATCAAAACAAAGATAGTACATTTTTAGTAACCTCTAGAGAGTGTATGCTTTACCCGCAAATTTGGATTCGCATTTTGCACATTGCCATATTCCCATTGCAACTCTACGTACATCTGTTTTATTACAGTAGGGACATTTGTGCTTTTTTTGTTGTTCCGATTCTATTTTATCGAATTTACTTTTTGTTCTACGACCATATCGTGGTCCAAAACGTTTTGTGGATCCTGTCATTCTTTCTTACCTTAATTATAAAGTGGGGCTACCCGGATTCGAACCGGGGTTCAGCGGTCCCAAACCGCTAGTGATAGATTACTCAAACAAGAGATTTACTCTTCTCTTCCAAGCTACACTATAGCCCCAACAGCGTATTTATAAAGGTTACGGAAAAAAAGTGCATTTTCCAAATTTTATAAATTCTATTAACATGGATTTCTGAAGAAATTCAGTACCCTTGTTTTTAGTGCTTATGCCTATTCCTGCTTGATTGCGAACCATTTTAAAAACCTTGTGGTTTTTTAAATGAGATATTTCTAAATTTTAAAGGTAAACAACTTTTTAGAAGATGTTGTTAAAATCTTTGTTTTTCCATTAAAAATGAGGGTATCCTCTATTCTTATGCCAAATTTTTTCTTAAAATAAATGCCAGGTTCAATTGTAAAAACCTGATTCTTTTGGATCTGATGATTTTTAAATTGAGGGGCTTCATGAACTTCAACTCCCACCCCATGCCCCAAGGAATGAACAAAATTAGAATTATATTTGCCTAATTTGAATCGTGCTATTTTATCTAAATGCATAAATGAGAGATTATTTTTAATTTCATCAATTGCGGAAAGTTGGGCCTTCAATAATAAATCATAAGTATCTTTTTCTTTTTGTGAAGGATTCCCAAGGTAAATTGTACGCGACATGTCAGCATTATAATGTTGGTAACATGCTCCAAAATCTAAAACTATGAACCCGTTCTTTAATTTTTGATTAGTGGTGATGTGGTGAGGTATTGCACCATTCTTTGACGATGCAACTATGGTAGGAAATGCAATTTCGCATCCCTTATCTTTCATATATTTCTCTAAGAAAAATGCCACATCGTTTTCAGTTTTGAAGTTTTTAGATGAAAATGTTTTAACTAATTCATTAAATGCGTTGGATGTAATTTTACATGCCTTTGTAATTTTTGTAAGTTCTTCTGGCGTTTTTTGTGAACGTAATTGTTTTAGTTTTTGGGAAATGTCTACAAATTTTGCTTTGGGGTATATTTTTTGTAACTTTTCTTGGTATTGAATTGAAAGAAGTTCTTTATTAATTCCGATTGTTTTTATTTTAGAGTCCTTTAGTTTTATTTCCCAATCTTTTGCAATGTAATTAATAGAAATATTTTTGAGATTGGGTTTTGCATCTAATTTTGTAATGAGAAATTTCGCATCGTTTTTTTTGATGATTAAAAATGCATGGGAAGGTTTCATTTGAGTGAAATAGGTAATATTTGGATCTGGAGAAATTAGGAATGTTAAATTAATATTATTTTCTTCAAGATGTTTTTGAAATTCGGAAAGTTTCATAAATGTGAGAAGTTTTTGAAGGTTTAAAAATCTTTCATTAAGTCTTTACAGGTTTACACAACTCTTATAAACTATAAAATAATACTTCTACTAGGTAAAAAGAGGAATATGAGGGAAATTACGCTCAAAAATGGGCTTAAGGTTTTGTACGAAGAAAAAAAAAGAAATACAGTTGTAGTCCAAATTATGATTAAAACTGGAAGCAATCACGAAGCCCCAGAAGAACGAGGGATCTCACATTTTTTAGAACATATTCTTTTTGAGGGTACTTTGAAAAGGCCAACAAATCAAGAGATTTCAAATGAGATTGAAAGTATTGGGGGAGATTTTAATGCCTATACCACAAATGAACGAACATGTTTTTACATTAAAGTGTTAAACAAACATTTCCATAAAGCAACAGATATCCTTGCAGATATTATGACAAATTCTTTGTTTAAAAAAGAAAATATTGAGAAAGAAAAAAATATCGTTCTTAAAGAAATTGAAATGGTAAATGATGAACCGAGTTATTATCAATGGCTTTTATTACAAAGTAATATTTTCAAAAAGTATCCTGCAAAATATCCAACGTATGGTGATCGAACAATAATTAAAAACTTGACAAGAGAAAAGGTCTTAGCTTATTTCCATAAGCATTACGTTTCTGGTAATATGGTTATCTCGGTTGTAGGTGATGTGCCAAATTGGAAAAAGGAAGTCCAAGTTTTTTCTAATATCCCAAAGGGAAATAGAAAACAATTACCAAAAATAAAAGAACCCGTTTTGAAACAAAATGAAATTTATAGAAGGAAGAAGAAGAATGTCAATACCTATACAATTATTGGATTTAAAACTGTACCTCGCTCCCATAAAGATAGTTATGTGTTAGAAGTTATCAATGGAATTTTGGGCCGTGGTCAATCAGGAAGGATGTTTACAGAGATTAGGGGAAAGCAGGGATTAGCATATGAAGTTGGAACACAACATATTTCAGAAGCTGGTTTTGGATATTTTGCAATCTATGCCACAATTGAACGAAAAAATATTTCCTTAGTTAAAAAATTGGCGCTAGAAGAAATTAAAAAAATTGAATTTATTACTGAGAAGGATTTGAAAGAATCGAAGGATTTTGTGGAAGGAAATTATTTACTTTCTATGGAAGATGTGCAAAAAGTTGCAGATCAACTATTATTCTGGAACCAAATATATGATGCACGTTATATGAAGAATTTTGTAAATGAAATTAAGAAAGTAACAATTACTGATATAAAGCGTGTGCTTAAAAAATACTTTAAATATTATACAATAGCTATTGTTGAAGGCAAATAATTACCTTGTAACTTGAAAACTTTGCACTTGTTCTAATAATCTCTTTGGATTCCCTTTTGAAAAGTGGGTGCGTGTTGGTTCAAGAAGTTTATTGATTGCAAATGCAACACCCGTTTTAAGGTCAATTGATTTTAAAGTGCCAGATAAAAATGTGTTTTCTAATTCTTCATATGATTTGAATGAAAGATTACCTCCATATTGTTCTGGGCGTTCTATTTTTAATTCTTCCATTAATTCAAAAACAATATATTTTGCATATTCTAAAACGGGGTTATCTTCTATAATAGTATCGATACAATGTGCTTTCTTAAATTTGCGTTGTACTTCTTGTTCGGAATCTGTCATAAAAATGGCCGTGTCTAGTTTTGATTTAGACATTTTCATTGCAATCTTTCTGTCAATACCTTCTAAATTTGATTGGCTAAATTGTAATCCTAAGAGCATATGGTGATGGATGGCGATTGGTTTTTCTTTTCCAATTTTAGGAAATATATCTCGTGCAAGCATATTTACTTTTCTTTGATCTAATCCTAATTGTGCAATGTCTGCATTAAGATGAATGATATCAGCTGCTTGCATTAAAGGATACATAATTTGGGATGCTTTAGATTTGTCTCCTTCTTCACGCCCCATAATTTGGGAACATCGTAAGACTCTTGTAACTGTAGAATTTATCGCGAGCTTCATCACAGTTTTCCAATAATCAGGATTCTTTTGATAAAACTCTGACGCCCACACAAATTCAACATTTTTTAAATCCATACCACAAGACTTCCATACTTCAATTGCGTATTTGCCGGTTGTTTGAATTTTTTCTAAATCACCACCTAATTTATTATTAAGCATTGCAAAATAATCTGCAACGAGAATTTTGAATTTAATACCGGCGCTTGTTAATTTGTTGATGTTAATTGCACGTAACAATCCTTGTGCAATATGAATTTGTCCAGAGGGTTCAAATCCATCATAGGCAATTAATTGTTTTTTAGATTCAAGAAGTTTAATGAGATCTTCTTCTGTAATGATTTCCTCTCCAACTTCTTTGATTAATGTAAGTTTATCTGATGTTTTCATACAATTTGGGAATGGGGTTTAGTATAAATAGTTAATGGTAAAGTTTATATAGTTGAAAATGAATCTTTTGTACATGAATAAATTATTTGGAATCACAATTATTTTAACTGTTATTCTTTCTTTAGGTGTATTTGCAAAGGGAGATCTTATTATTACTACAGGAACTCCAGAAGTTCTTCTACAAACTGGTTTTGAACAGGATGTTTTTATTCCTTATACTATAACGAATATTGGAGATGAGCCCGTGACCTCCCGATTTAGTTTAAAGATGCCACAAGATAATCAATGGCGGGGAGGATCAGCAAATCCGTTATATACCTATACTGGAGACATAAAAACAGTTGGTGAAGAATTTAAATATCCTCAAGGCGTACCTATTATTGGGACTGATGATATAGAATATTTCCAAAAAGCAGTTTCGAATGACATATTCCAAAAAGGAGAATATGTTTCAACAGCACCAACAATCACATTAAAACCTAATGAGAGCCTTCCATTTACTGTGGCAGATAGGGGGTTTTTTAATATCTTTTCGGTTGCTGATTCAGGCGAACATACATTTACATATGTCGTTGATCCCGATAATGAAGTTGATGAACAGGACGAAACAAATAATGAAGTTACAGTTACATTAAATGTATCCGCTCCTACTGTAGTTAAAGGCCCAAATACACAATTTAAATTGTCAGATAATCAATATTGGTTTTTCTTTAAAAATTTGGGAGATTGCGTAGATCTTGAAACGCCTGGTCCTACGAAAATTTGTTTGGTTAGTGAGGGGGTATTTACTGCAAAACTTACAATTAACAATGAACAAGTAAACCTGTATTACCTATTTAATATCTTCAGTTTTGATAAACAAGTTGAGAATTTAGTATTGAGTGCAGGCGAAGATGGTTTCTTTCTTACTTACAAATAGACAAAACATTTATATTTGAGTTAACTTAATAATATTATAAATTAAGTAATGATATTTGATTTGTTTTAGAGGAATAATTAATGGTAACAAAGGCAGTAATATTTGATTTATGGGGAACGTTGGTAGAAAATGGTGTGCATAGCCCTATCAAACAAGTGAAAGATATTCTCAATATTAGGTTGCCATTCTCTGAATATGTAATACGTATGGAAAATGCAATGATGACAAAAGAATTCTCCTCTTTACGAGATGCTTTTATTGCTGTAGGGAGAGAATTTGGTATTGAATGTCCCGATTTTATTCTAGATGAATTAGTAGGTATATGGAATAAATCATGGATGCTAGCAGAACCTTATACAGAAACAATCCAAGTGCTAGAAGATTTACAGAATAAATATCAATTGATCTTAGTTTCAAATACAGACCATTTTTCAGCATCAAAAGTTATTGAAAAATATCATTTAGAACAATATTTCAATCATGTATTATTATCTTGTAAAACAGGATTATTAAAAATGAATCCTGAATGTTTACTTGGTGTTGTTGAAGATTTAAATTTAACAATTGATGAATGCGTCATGGTAGGAGATAGTATGCAAAGTGATATTAAAGCTGCTGAAGCAATAGGCATGAGGGCAATTCTTATTGATAGAAGGAATTCACGTGATTATTCGCCTAGAGTGCAGGATTTAAGAGATTTAGAATTATGATTAAGATCACTTTCCTTGGAACTGGATGTATGCAACCTACAAAACAAAGGAACCATTCTGCTATTTTATTTTCTTATAAAGGAGAAAATTTATTATTTGATTGCGGTGAAGGTACACAACGTCAATTTCGGTTTGCAGGTTTAAAACCTGCGCGTGTTACAAAATTATTTATTACACATTGGCATGGAGATCATTGTTTTGGAATTCCCGGTTTAATAAGTGCAATGAAAGCAGATGGATGTGAGGGTATTTTAGAGATTTATGGTCCTAAAGGTTCAAAAACTTATGTAAATCATATGTTAAAAGGTTTCGCTTACCGAAGTTTGATTAATTATAATGTAATCGAAGTGTCTCATGGAAAAATTGTTGATACGAATGATTTTATGATTCATGCACATCCTTTGAAACATTCGGTTTCTTGTATTGGGTATTCCTTTATTGAGAAAGATAAATTGCGTATTGATGTTAAAAATGCAGAAAAGTTAGGATTGAAAGGAGAAATGTTAGGAAGGTTACAAAAAGGTAAAAATGCTACACGTAATGGAAAAAAAATATTGTATAAAGATGTAACCTATGCTGTAAAAGGTAAAAGAATAAGTTACATTGCAGACACTGTGAAATGTCCTGGTGCTAATAAATTAGCGAAAGGTTGCGATATATTAATTTCTGAAGGTACACATGGTAAGGATGTTACTAAAAAAAAATATATGCATCTTACTATCAAGGATGCATGTGAAATTGCGACCAAAGGAAAGGTTAAAAAATTAATCATTACACATATTTCTGGAAGATATAAGGAGTCTAAAGAAGTTCTGAAAGAAGCAAAGAAATATTTCAAGAAAGTTCAGATTGCTGAAGATTTGATGGTTGTTGAAATATGATCAACAAAAAAGCCAAAGGTTCAAAAGGGGAGCGAGATTTAGTAAAATTCTTTAATGAAAATGAGTGGTCATGCATTCGTATTGCAGGTTCAGGTTCTTCTCAGTATCCTGCACCAGATATCTTGGCGGGAAATGCAATTAGGAGAGTTGCGATTGAATGTAAAGTTACAAAGGATCATAAAAAATATTTCCAAAACGATGAAATTCAACAGTTAAAAACATTTTCACAAAAATTTGGTGCTGAATCCTGGGTTGCAGTTAAATTTGGTAGTAATGAATGGTATTTTCTCATGCTTGAGGATCTTATTGATGCCGGAAAATCTTGGTCCGTAAGTTTAGAAGTAGCAAAAAGGAGAGGCCTAACTAGAGAGGAATTAATTGGTAAAAATAATATCAAAAAAGATTTTTTTTGACTACACGGGTGTTTTAAGAGTAAATTACACTATATTTTAACGAAACATTTAAAAGGTGAGAGTTACGTAATTCTAAATCATCCAACCTAAAATGCGCCTGACACCAAAAAAAATTGAAAAAATTCTTGTTCAGATTCTTGGTCATGAAGGTTTACCTCTTATACAAAGTTTGATTGGAAAAGAAAATGTTTCTGAATTTGATTTAGCTACTAAAATTAATTACGATATTAAAGTTGTGAGGCGATTATTATATACGTTATACAATCATAATATTGTAGCTTTTACACGAAAAAAGGATAAGCAGAAAGGATGGTATATTTATTATTGGACCTTATTACCTGAAAGTATAAAATTTAGTTATTTTAAACGTAAAAAGGAGATTCTTGAACGATTAAATGAACGATTAGTTGAAGAACAGCAAGAATTATTTTTTGTGTGCCCTAATGATTGTGTGCGTTTAAACTTTGATCAATCTATGGATTTTGAATTTCATTGCCCAGAATGTGGGGAACTTATTAACCAAGATAATGGCAAAGAGCGTATAGAAATACTTGAAATTAAAATTATTGAGCTTTCGAAAGAGATCGAAATGTTATTAAAACAACGCCAAACAAAACGAAAACAAGTTAAAGAAAAAGCAAGAAAAACAGAAGAAAAAGCAAAAGAAAAGGTGAGGAAAAAAAGTATCAAAAAGGTACTTTCTAAGAAAAAGGTAATTAAGAAAATGGAATCTGTAAAAAAACCTTTAAAAATAAAAAAGGAAGAAAAAATTGTAAAAACGGTTAAAAAGAAAATTGTAAAAAAGAAAGTTGCAGTGAAGAAAAAAGAGGTGATCAAAAAGAAAAAAGTTACAGCGCGTAAAAAGGCCACTATAAAATTACCTCTAAAAAAGGAAGTAGCAACTAAAAAACCTACTAAAAAAAAAATGAATTCTAAAAAAGTTCTTAAAGTGCCATCTAAAAAAAAATTGAAAAAAAAGGTGGAAAAGAAAGTTAAAAAAAATTAAAAAAATAGTTTAACGTTTTTTATGTTTTGTTGTCTTCTTACGTGAAGAAGATTTTTTAGTTACCATCATTTTTTCAATTACGCCTTCTTCTTTCAGAACACGTGATGTTATTCTTTGGATATTTTGTTCCATAGATGCAACCCTTCGTTCTAACATGATCAATACACGTAATGAATATACAATTGCTGCTAAAGTTCCAACGATCACTGCGAGAATCACTTCTGCCAATTCTAACCCTGCCATTTTTTATGCACCTCTTTTTAATATGCATTTATAAACAAATGATTAAGGTATATAAAAGTTTTGTAAAAGTTTATAAAAGAATGAACCAAATTATATCTATAATGGAAGATTATGAAACAATGTTGAAAAAGGTGCAAGAGGAATTGCCCGAGATTACACATGGAAATTCTAGGTTTACCATTGAAAATGTAAAAGGACATCTTGAAGGAAATAAGACCGTAATTATTAATTTAAGACAGATTGCAAAGGATTTAGATAGGGATCCAGAACATTTATTGAAATATTTATTACATGAACTTGCAACCCCGGGAAAATTTGTACGGGATCGTGCTATCTTTGGAACTAAAGTTTCTGCAACAAAAATTAACAAGAAAATTGCAAAATATGCCAGTGAGTTTGTATTTTGTTCTGAATGTAGTAAACCAGAAACAAAAATTGAAGAAGGCAAAGCTGGTGTGATGTATCTTAAGTGTCAAGCTTGTGGTTCTAGGAAACCTGTTAAAATTGTACGATGATTGTTTCGCAAAAAAATGGTCCATATGGAATTCTCCTTGTTGTTACAGACTCTAATTTAATTGGAAAAAGCTTTGAAGAAGGTAAATTACAATTAGATTTGACACAGGATTTTTATCTTGGTGAAAAAAAAACTAAAGAGGATATTAAATTATTATTACAAAAAAGTAGAGATGTCCATTTTACAGGCAAAGAATCTGTGGCAATAGGAGTCGAATTAGATTTAATTAATCCTGAAAGGATTTTATATGTTGAAGGCGTCCCCCATGCAGAAGTTGTACTTGAATAAGCCTATGTGATATATAGTGAGTTTGCATTAACCTGGGTAAAACCTTTAATTCCCGTAGATAAAAAGTGGGACAAATATCATCAGAATTGTGATGTATAGTGAGTTTCCATTAAAAGCGAACAATATTAACGTCAGGATCCTTGTTAAACTCTCCGTTAGGATTGGTTTTTAGTGCAACGATGCCGAAGGCAAAAAATCAAAGTAAAATCTAAGTTCGTTTATCAATTTCGACCGCAGGGAGTCTATATTTTAAAATTCCCCCAAAAAATTTATTTAAGATTATTAATTGCTGAATTAATATCTCTCTCAGAATAACCTTTTGAAACTAAGAATTGTCTAATCTGTTGTTCAGAATATCCGCTAGTTTCATATTGTTTAATATAATTGGACAATTGATTAATATATTGCTGGTTTGGTGTTGGTTGTTGTTGAGGTGTAAAGTCTGACTTTTGCATTGACAAATAATTTGTTAATTCTCCTCTTAATTCTTGTGAAATGTTCATTGGTCTCATAATTGAAGTATAAAAAATTGTGAAATAAATTACCTTTGTTGATTCAACAATTTTCTTGTATACCCCACCAATTATTGAAACTAAAAACAGCATTATGAATACTGGAACCCAAGAGAATGAAAAAGAGCCAAAAGTTAAAACTGTTACCTCTGTAAACATTGCAATTAAATAACCAATTCCAACTGAAATTAATAAAGAAACAAAAAATATTCCACCAAACAATGAACCAATAACACTACCTACAAAATCAATCCCAAATACTCCTACTAAAGTTGCAGGCACATTATTTTTTAATGATTTGATTTCTGGAACAATTTCTTTTAATGGCTTTTGTTCTATTACAATTGCTGGTAACATATAATGACTCAATAAATCCCAAACTTCATTTAGAAAACTTAAAAATAAACTTATCAAA
>Ga0210019_1003146_pt1 | contig 15364 bp, 16 predicted proteins | sample CryGeyCG2114_020_2_FD_183969 | JGI IMG/M metagenome (GOLD analysis project Ga0210019, IMG submission 183969) | Groundwater microbial communities from aquifer - Crystal Geyser CG11_big_fil_rev_8/21/14_0.20 (SPAdes) (version 2) | ecosystem: Environmental > Aquatic > Deep subsurface > Groundwater ...
TTACTGGTTTTGCTCAAAATTATTTCTAGGGTCAATGGGAAAAATATGCTAAACCCAAATCCCATCAACACTAGCGCTACTGCAAACATGATGATTGAATCTGAAACTGCAGAAATTGCTAGTCCAACTGAAACAGCTATTGTAGCTGCAATCAACGTCTGACTGGTTTTTCGTGAAAACTTACCTGCTAATGCAAGTGAAATTACTCTTGAAATCCCAAAAGCAAAATACAATAACAAAATATCTGTATCTGACATTCCACTGTCATTTAAGAACGCTGGATAAATCGATAGAATTATTCCGAAAGATGAGGTGCAAAAAATTAATAATATTATCACCTCTGGAAATCTTTTCATTTCTTTAATTGATAAAAATGAAAATCGTTCATGATGGTTTGTAACACTCTTTCTTGAAATCAACAGAGAAAAAATTATGGCACTAGCCAGAATAAATGCAGTTATCTGAAATAGAATTCTATATGTGATATCTAAACTTTCAAGAAACACTGTCCCTAATAATGGACCAATCATAAATCCCATCACAAAAAACATTGTAAACCATGAGATGTTCCTGACTCTGGTTTGTTCACTGCTTTCTTTGGAAATAATGGATTGACATGGTGGCCAGAAAAATGCGTGAGCTATTCCAGTCATTATTCTAAATCCCATTATTTCTGGAACCGACTGTGCTATTGAAAGAAGATAGATTGATGCTGAATTGATTGCTGCACCTATTGCTAAAATGTATCCGTTATTGAATTTGTCAAGAAGAATTCCTACAAATATTGGAATGAACATGTATGGGATGAAATTTGCTAGTCCGATAAAACCAAGTTCAGAATATGATGCCCCGATTATGTTTTTTGCAAATATGGGTAGTATCGGACCATGTAATCCGTACGAAATCCCTATGATTAACCCAGTGATGTTTACAAGTACTAGTGCTCTGTTCATTTGTATGCGGCAACCATTATTGCTCCGCCCATAAGATCTTTCTCAAACTCTACTCTGGAAAATTTTTCAAGCAATAGTTTTTCCAACTTTTTGTTCTGTGGCCATCTCTTGTATGTTCCATAAAGAGTGCCAAATTTCAATCCTAATCTTCCTCCTGCAACTAGTGCCAACACTGGAAGAATAAATTTGAGATAAAATGATACTCCCAGTCTAATTATTGCCCCGTCTGGCTTTCCTAAATCTACAATCACAAATCTGCCATCATTTTTTAACACTCGGTGAATCTCTGAAATCGCAATTCTCAAATTAATGGCATCTCTTAGAGAATAACCGCACAAGACTGCATCAAATTCTTCATTTTTAAACGGAATGTGTTCAAAAACACCATTAACTAAATCCGGTACTTTTTTAAAATGTGTTCCCGTATTTTTTAACATTGGTACAAGAGGATCATAAAGTGTAATTGAAATTTTTCCATCACATAACTTTAAGGCTGTTTTAGACATGTTTCCAAAACCTGAACCGGCATCCAGAATTTTATTTCCTGGAAATACCCTGCCTGTAATTCCTCTGTTCCTATGTTCTACATCTTTGCCAAGAGATATGTATGAATTTACTTTGTCATAAACTGGTATGATCTCGCGTAGTACTTCTATGACTTCTCCCCAATAACTTCCTAATCCCATATTTATCGTTCTTACAGACTAGTTTGAATAGTTTTCAAATCTAAATTCAAACTTAAGATGTTGTAAACTTGGATGCGTTTTTAGAATAATTTAGTAAATCTGCTTCTGATACTTTCTCGAATGTTTTTTTCTCTGTAGTGATTTTGGCCATTTTGATGTGGGTCAAACCCTCTTTTTGCTCTGCTTTTAGATTGATTGCTGCGATGGCAAGTGATGCAGCATCACTCAAAGACATATTTGCATTGTAATGTTTTTCTAAAAATGCATTTACTTCATCAGAACTTGCTCCTATGGCGACTGCTGCATATTGAACATAAGTCCCACTAGGATCAGTGACGTAGATTGATTCTCCCTTTTGATCAACTCCTGCAATAATCAGAGCAACCCCATTAGGTCGTACTCCTGAATACTGTGTAAACTGATGAGATTGATCAGCTAAATGTTTGGCAACAGTTGCAACCTCTACTGATTCATCATACGTCATTTTAGTTCCCTGTGAAAAAAATCTAGCATTATCTACTTGAACACGTGCATCTGGAATGTATCCTGCAGCTGCTACCCCGATATGGTAATCTACCTGAAAAATTTTCTGTGTAATGTTTGATGTTTGTAAGGCTCGTGGTTTTTCCTCTACTGCCATGATGACTCCTTCCTTACTGCAAACGCCTATTGCCAGTGTGCCTCTTTTTACTGTCTCAATAGCATATTCCACTTGATAAATTCGTCCATCAGGGGAATACATTGTAGGGGTCATATCATACCCACGTGATGCCATCATGTTGTATCGATTTTCTTCTTAGTCAATTTAAGGGTAATTGTCATTCGCTAATCTGTAGTAGATTTGGATAAGATCTGGAAATAGTGTTTTAAGCGAATTTCTCTTATGATACGCAAGGAAAATGACAAGCGCTCAACTATTAGAATTCAAAGAACTTTTGAGATCTAAATCCAAAGTTGAACAAAGAAAAGTCGATAAACAGACAAGTAAATTACTATTTTATCTATTTACCAGTACCAGAGGCGGATTTACAAGATTACGAATAATCATGCTCTTACTTGAAAGATCATATAACACACATCAATTAGCACAGGAACTTGATTTAGATTACAAAGCAGTTCAGCATCACATGAAAGTCCTGGAAAAAAACAACATGATTCTAAAACTTGGCGATAAATATGGCGCAATATTTCACCTGTCTACATTTTTAGAAGTTAACATTAGTGCACTTGATATGGCAATTGATAAGCTAGATCGGAAAATAAATCAAAAAAAGGTTTATCTTTAATCAAATCATAAATAACATCATATGCGATCTGATACTTTGAACTAAACTTAATATAATATGCTGTTTCAAAACCGATCGTCTTGGTAAGTTTAGATCCATTTGCAAATGCAACCAAACAAGTCAATGATGCATGTGATGTTCTTGGAATCAAAGATAAAGGACTACGTGAATATTTAGCAATACCCAATAAAGTTCTAAGAGTAAAAATTCCAGTAAGAATGGATAATGGACAAATTAGAAATTTTATTGGTTTTAGAAGTCAACATAACAATGATAGAGGTCCATACAAAGGTGGAATTCGATACTTTAACCCTGAAGGTGGAGTTGAATACATGGAACGTGAAGTAATGGCACTATCTTCTTGGATGACATGGAAATGTGCGATTGTTGATATTCCATTAGGAGGCGGCAAAGGAGGAATCTATGTCAACCCAAAAACTGAAAAACTAAGTGATGGTGAACTGGAAAGACTCACCAGAGGATTTGCATATACAATATTTGAAATCATTGGACCTGGTAAGGACATACCTGCACCAGATGTTTACACTACTGGTAGGGAGATGACTCAGATCATGGATACCTTTAGCAAACTAAATGGAAATGTTTACGCCCCTGGTGTAATTACTGGAAAACCAATTTCAATGGGCGGCTCTCTTGCAAGAAACGTTGCTACTGGATTAGGTGTTGCATACTGTGTAAGAGAAGCTGCAAAAGCTGTGAAGCTTAATCTGAAAGGAGCTAAAGTTGTTCTACAAGGATTTGGAAATGCATCTACATTTACTGGAGAATATTTAGAAAAAATGGGTTCCAAAGTAATTGCGGTAAGTGATTCTAAAGGTTCTATATCAATTCCAAGTGGAGCTAAAGTTAGTAAGTTGCTTGAATTTAAAGGAAAGAAAGGTACTGTTGTTGGATTCCCTGGCAGCAAGAAAATTTCAACTGAGGAATTGCTAACAACAAAATGTGATGTTTTGGTTCCAGGTGCATTGGAGAATCAAATCAATGCAAAGATTGCAAAGAATCTTAAATGTAAAATAATTGCAGAAGCTGCAAATGGTCCGACACTACCTGAAGCAGATCCTATAATTTACCAAAAGAATATTTTAGTAATTCCAGATATATTGGCAAACTCTGGCGGTGTATGTATTTCATATTTGGAATGGGTTCAAAATAACATGGGCTACTATTGGACTTTTGATGAAGTTGCAAATAAGATGGAAGGTAACATTACAAAAGGTTTCAAAGATGCATATGCATTAGCAAAAAAGCACAAAATTGACATGAGACGAGCTACCATGGCTTTAGCAGTAGGCCGAGTTGTAGAAGCATTCAATCAAAAAGGTATTTGGCCATAAACTTAGACTAGGTACGATTCGTAACAAATTAGCTGTTCAACAAATCTTACTTTGCCTTTGGTGATTGCTGCAAGTTTTCTTTTAAAAGAAAGATCGATTTTGATTCTTCGATCTAAAATCTGAATTGTCTTTCCTGTAAGGTATCTCCCTTTTCTATCTCTGTCAAATAAAATTATCAGTTTTTCATATCTGGCGACAGAGTCAGCAAAATTTACAACTCCGCCAAATTTATGAAATTCTATTATTTTACCTGAAAATCCTATGCTCTTTAAAGCATTCATATCTCTTTTTCCTTCGACTACGACAATGCTGTCTTTCATTAAATTTAGTTGAAATACAAATTTTTTTAGATCATGAATTTCTTGTTCTGTTACAAGCACGGTATTATGCTTGCTTTAACATATTAATCGCTTTTGCTAAAAATTAATTATGTCTGAAGTTTTGATTGTTCACAATACTGGAATTGAAGGTTCTGGGCATCTTGGTGAACTTTTACACGCCGATGGGTTTCTCATCGATTCTATAAATGCAAAATACGAGAAGCTTCCAGAAAAGGACTATTCTCTTGTAGTAATCTTGGGTGCACCTGAAAGCGCTAATGATAACTTGTCTTATTTGCAGGCAGAACAAAGACTAATTAAAAAAACTGTAGATGATAACATTCCACTACTTGGAATTTGTTTGGGTTCCCAATTGATTGCAAAAACTTTCGGTGGCAAAGTGTATCATGGTCCACAAAAAGAAATCGGTTTTTATCATGATTTGAGAGTTGATAATGATTCTAAATTATTTTCTAGATTTACAAATCCTTTTACTGTATTTCATTGGCATGGGGATACTTTTGATTTACCTGAAAAAGCAATTCGATTGGCTCATTCTAACAGTTACTCTAACCAGGCATTTCAAATTGGTAGTGCTGTTGGATTACAATTTCATATGGAAGTTAACGAGGAAATGATTAATCTTTGGCTTGATAAGACTCAGGAAAAACTAGAACAAATTCCATACATAGATCCTCAAAAAATTCGTTCTGATATAGATGAAAATATTTCAACTGTTAAAAATAATATGAATAATTTTTACAATAATTTCAAATCCTTGTTTCATCTTTGACCAAAGTTTAATATACAGAGTTTTTGTTTCATCGATCTAACTATGAATTCTATGAAAAAAGTTTTCGAGGAAACAATTCAAACTGATCATAAAGTTATCACAGAAGAATTATCAAAATCAATACTCAAAACTTATGGTGTTAAAGTTCCACCTTTCGCACTCGTTACTTCTGCTGAAGAAGCAGCCAAACAAGCAAAAAAGATTGGATTTCCACTTGTAATGAAGGTTGTATCACCACAAATTTTACACAAAACTGATGTCGGTGGTGTTAAAGTTGGACTAGATAATGTCAATGATGTCAAAAAGACATTCAAGGACATGTATGGTAGATTATCTAAAAAGAAAGGCGTTGAAGTAAAAGGAATTCTTTTGGAAAAGATGGTTCCAAAAGGCGTAGAGCTAATTGTCGGTATTCAAAACGATCCACAATTTGGTCCAGTAATTATGGTTGGACTAGGTGGAATTATGACTGAAATTATGAAAGATGTTGCATTCAGAATGCTACCCATTACAACTTCAGATGCAAAATCCATGCTTGATGAACTAAAGGGTGCAGCACTCCTCAAAGGATTCAGAGGGAGTGAAAAAATTGATACAAACATGGTTGCAACAATGCTTGTACAAATTGGAAAACTAGGTATGGAAAATGCAGACTATATCAACAGTATTGACTTTAACCCAGTAGTTGTTTATCCAAAATCACACTTTGTGGTTGATGCAAAAATTATTCTCAATAAAGAAATTAGAAAGAATTCAATCTCAAAAGCTAAACCAAACATTGAATCAATGGAGTCATTCTTTACTCCAGAATCTGTTGCACTAGTAGGCGCATCTGCAACACCTGGAAAGATTGGTAATTCCGTATTAATTGCACTTGGAAAACAAGATTACAAAGGTAAAGTATACCCAATTAATCCTAAACAAGAGTCAATTCTTGGAATCAAATGCTATCCATCATTAGATGCAATTAACGAAAAAATTGACTTGGTTGTTGTTTGTATTGATCTTGCAGAATGCGGACCAATTATGGAAATATGTGCTACAAAAGGGATTCATAATGTTGTAATTGTTTCAGGTGGAGGAAAAGAGCTTGGCGGTGACAGAGCCGCAATGGAAGCTAAAGTAAAAGAATTATCTCTAAAACACAAAATTCGTGTAATCGGTCCTAACTGTATTGGAATGTTTAATGCTGCAAATCGTCTTGATTGTGCATTCCAAGGACAAGAAAGAATGGTACGTTCAAAATTAGGAAATGTTGCATTTTTCTCACAAAGTGGAACCATGGGAATTAGTATGTTGGAAAGTGCTGACGTGTTTGGCTTATCCAAGATGATTAGTTTTGGTAATCGTTCTGATGTAGATGAGGCAGATATGATATGGTATGCTGCAAATGATCCTCAAACAAAAGTAATCGGTTTATACGTTGAAGGATTTGGCGATGGTAGAAAATTCATCAATACTGCCAAGCGTGTAATGAAAGAAAAAAATAAACCGATCGTAATTTGGAAGAGTGGAAGAACTGCAGCAGGTGCAAAACAAGCTGCATCACATACAGGTTCTCTTGGTGGTTCAAATGCAATCATCATGGGAGCGTTCAAACAAGCAGGAATTATTTCAGTTGATAGTTATCAGGAACTAGTTGGAGTCTTAAAGGCACTAGCGTGGCAACCTCCTGCAAAGGGAAATCGTGTTGCCATGACAAGTAATGGCGCTGGTCCAATGATTGGCGGAATCGACCAATTAGAAAGTTCAGGTCTTACTATTGGAAAGTTATCGCCACCGCTTCTCAAAAAAATGAAGGAACGTTTCCCACCAACCGTTCCAATTCATAATGGTAATCCGGCAGATGTAGGTGGTGGTGCAAATGCAGATGATTATAGATTTGTCATCCAGCAATTTCTTGACGAAAAGAATATCGATATTGCTATGCCGTGGTTTGTCTTCCAAGATGATCCACTTGAAGAAACAATAGTTGGATACCTATCTGAATTATCAAAGACAAAACAAAAGCCGATTCTTGCTGGAGGTAATGGCGGTCCATATACTGAAAAAATGACAAAATTGATTGAGGCAAATAATATTCCAGTTTACAGTGACCTTCGAACTTGGGTTGCAGCAGCTTCTGCACTTTCTCAATGGGGCAAATTTTCACAAAAATAGATAACATTTAAGTTCGGCACATATTTGAAAATATTATGTCTCTAGTTACCACATCGACTTCAAATGGCATTTGCACTGTCAAAATCAACAGACCTGACAAACTTAATGCCATGAACAGTGATGTTGCAAAAGAACTCATCAAAACTTTTGAAACTCTGGACAAAGATGACAATGTCAAAGTAATAATCTTGACTGGCGAAGGAGAAAAAGCATTCTCTGCTGGTGCGGATATTGAATACATGTCAAAAATTTCTCCAGATGAATCAGTTGCATATGCAAAGACAGGACAACTTGTAACAGCTACGGTTGAGCTTGTAAAGCAACCAACAATTGCAGCCATTAACGGTTTTGCACTTGGTGGTGGTTGCGAACTTGCAATGTCTTGTGATATTAGAATTGCAGCAGACACAGCAAGACTTGGTCAACCTGAAGTTACAATTGGAATTCCTCCTGGATGGGGTGGAACTCAAAGATTGATGAGAATTGTGGGCATAGCAAAGGCAAAAGAACTTGTCTATACTGGTAAGATGATCAAAGCAGATGAAGCAAAGGAAATCGGTCTAGTAAATCACGTTGTTCCACTTGCATCACTACAAGAAGAAGCTATGAAAATGGCCCAACAAATTGCTGCAAACTCTACTATGGGTGTTCAAATGTCAAAGGTTGCAATTAACAAAGGAAGAAACGCAGATCTTGATACTGGACTTGCAGTAGAACTTCTCGCTTGGAGAAACTGTTTTACTCATCCTGACAGAGAAGAGCGAATGACAGCTTTTGTAAACAAATCCAAAAAATAATCTATACCTAATTTCTTTCTTATTTTATTGAATTCCTAGTATGCTCAGGGTGAAAAGCTTATTATAATTTGAATCAGCATCTGTATCATTATGGCATCTGAACAAACACAGAAAATGATCACTGTTTCACCAAAAGCAGCTGAAAAGATCAAAGAATTCATGAAAGAAGAAGCCGATAACCCACAATATCTTAGAGTATATGTTCAAGGTGGCGGTTGTTCTGGCCTGTCTTATGGCATGGGCTTTGAAAAAGCACCAGAAGAAGATGACCTAGTCATGGAAGAAACTGGTATCAAGCTACTTGTAGACAGCTACAGTGTTGATCATCTAAAAGGTGCAAATGTAGACTATATTGAAAGCCTAATGGGATCTGGATTTAAAATCAACAATCCAAACGTTACAAAATCCTGTTCATGTGGTCATTCCTTTAGCACTGAATAAGCAACATCATTTTTCATTTTTAGATTGACTAGTGTAAACTACATAATTTTTTAGAAAATTTCTTTACCTTCTTGAAAATCCTTGCGATACCCTCATATATCGAGAATTGAAACCAAAATTATGATAATTAAGGAGATGAAGAAAGTATGTCCAATAAATCAGGAATTGTCAAATATCATGTTAAACTTTCCTTTGAAGTTGACGGACTTGTTGAACGAGCAGATATAATCGGGGCTATCTTCGGTCAAACCGAAGGACTGTTAGGCCCAGAGATGAATCTGAATGAGCTGCAACGGGTTTCTAAAGTAGGTCGTATAGAAGTAAATACAAAATCTACTTCAAACACGACAAACGGTGATGCTCTTATTCCAATGAGTACTGATATTGATACTTGCGCATTAATTGCAGCAGGAATTGAGAGTATTGATAAAGTTGGTCCATTTGACTGTGTATTCAAGTTAGAGGCAATTGATGATGTGAGAGCAGCAAAAAAAGATGACATCGTAAGACGTGCTAAAGAAATCAAACAACGTTGGGCTACAAAAACCGTAAGTGAAGGAGAAAGTATGCTAAAAGATGTTCATGAAGGTGATTCTAAAAGACTGTCTACATACGGTCCGTCTAAATTAACATGCAGTTCTGGAGTGTTTGATTCTAAATGGATAATTTTAGTTGAAGGTAGAGCTGACGTCATTAACCTTCTAAGAGCTGGTTATGATAATGCAATTGCCATTGAAGGTGCAAAAATTGATGAATCCATAAAAGAACTATGTGCTTCAAAAGATACCGTAGTTGCATTTATTGATGGGGACCGAGCTGGCGGATTCATTTTAAAAGAACTTACATCTGTTGTAAATATTGACTATGAATTAAGAGCAGACACTGGAGTGGAAGTTGAAGAGTTAACTCCACAAAGAATAGATGAAATTCTAAGACCGGTAGCTGATGAAATTAAACATGGAAAACCTACACCTGCTTTGAAAAGCTCAGATGATAAACCTGTAGCTGAAATAGCATCTAGAATTTTTCCAAATCTCAATGAAACACTAGAAGCTGTAGCATTAGACGAGAATGAAAAAGAAATTTTCAAAGTTCCAATCAGCGAAGTAGTCAGCAAACTCTCAACACAGTCTGGAATCAAGTATCTGCTATTGGACGGTATTATCACCCAGAGACTTTTAGATGGCGCCAGAAACGCTGGAATACAATGTGTTATTGGACACAGAGTTGCAAAATTAACAAACTCTGATGGACTAAATCTGAAAACATTCGGTGACCTAGGCGTAGCATAGGGTTACTTGATGACTGAACTAAAAATTCAGCACATACTAACTCTCACTTATCTTCTTTCTAAAGGTGCAAAACATAATTTTGTTACAATTACTACTAATTCATTAGGTAAAAATATAAAAAAATCACAACAGGCTGCATCAAAACATCTGCTTGAATTAGAAAACAATCAATTCATTGAAAGAATAATCAATGGAAGAAACATCTCTGTCAAAATTACTTCCAAGGGTTTTTCTGAAATGGTAAAACTGTCTGCTGCACTGCAAAAAAGCCTTGATTCATCCCCGTCACATGTTGAGCTCAAAGGAACCTTGGTTTCTGGCATGGGCGAAGGAGCATACTATATGTCTCTAAAAGGATACACAAAACAATTCAAATCTAAAATTGGATACATTCCATATCCTGGAACTCTTAATGTAAGATTGAATAAAAAAGTACATCAAGAAGCAATAAAACAATTTGAAAGTCTTGACGGGATTAAAATTGAGAGTTTTTCAGATGGAAAAAGAACTTATGGTTGGGTTAATTGCTTTCATGCGAAAATCAATCAATCAATTGACTGTGAATTAATAATTCTTGAGAGAACACATCACGATGATTCTATAATTGAATTGATTTCTGATGTATGCATTAGAAAAACAGGAAAACTTCAGGACGGTTCACCGGTCACAGTGACAATTTCAATTAATTCATAATCTCTTTGTGAACTTTAAATTCCATGGATGGATTCGCCATACTCTTTTTGAATTTTAGAGCTTGAGCTCTCTGGGATTGGCGATTGCAGTCTTGCAACTTTTGCATCAAGATTAATTTTTTTACATCCCTCTATGATGAATTTCTCTTGATGTACCTGGTCATACCCTAATGCAATTGTTTGTGGTTTAACAAGATTGACTGTCTTGAAAATATCATCTTCTTGTCCTACGAGGCAAAGATCTACCATTGAAAGAGAGTTGACTAACTCCTGTCTTTGCTCTTTGCTGTGTAGTGGCTGCCTTTTTTTCATTTTTACTGCAGTATTGTCAGTAGCTACAACTACTACCAAAACATCACCCAATATTTTTGCGGCATTGAGTGTATGGATATGTCCTGGATGAATTATGTCAAAAACTCCTCCTGCTAAAACAACTCTAAGTGACGACCTGCCTAGTTCAGTTAAGGCACTTTTATCTTCTGTAATCAATTTATTTTTTACAAGTTCGTCAATTTTAGAATTGATTATTTTTTCTGAGAATCCTTTTTTTGTAAGATTGTCTATGTATGATTTGCCTGTTATTCCGGATAGGTATATCTGAGTTAAAATTATTTTTTCGACTGATTCCAATATTCTTTTTTAAAACTACTCTCACTTTAATTCATCGATATAATGTCACATTTTTGGTTCTAGACCTTTTGCTAATCTGAGTGCGTCTACCAAACCGTCTGCATAACCTATGCTCAAAATTGCAACTTCGTCTTGACCTTCTTCTAGAAATTTCTCTGCATCTTGAATGTACAATTCAGCATTTTCAAGGATCACACTAAATTCTTTTTGATCTTTATAGTATGGTGTGATTTCTTCGAGTGCTTCTCTCACCATTGGGACATATTTTTTCATCATTTGAATTGAAATTTTCTTTGTCTCTTCTGAATTGTCTTTTGGTTCGTCTAAACATTTTCCAAGTATTTTTAATGCATCCGACTCGGTAAAATGAAGTCTTCCGGTAATGATAATTGTATGAGGGGGTTTGCCAAAATCTATTTTTTTTAGGCTAGAGATTTTTCCTGATGTGATTGATTGATCTTTGAATCCAATTCGCGATGCAACTATTGCATGTGTTGATAAGTTTATCACATTTCTTTTTTGCCCTTTTTCGGTTTCTATCAGTCCAATCAAAGCATCTTTTGGGTCCATAAAGAAGTCCCTGTCTTGATTATACTCTAATAGTAATATTGTGTGATTGCCTTCTATGATATTTTTGTAAATTACATAGTATGGAGTTGTCAGTGATTTCATTTCACTCATTATGGTTGCAATTCTTCCGACTTTGTAAAAATGAAGTCCACACTCTCCTATCATTGAGGTTAAAGATGATGATGCATGAATTGAATGGGTCTTTATTTTTTCTTGAATGGCTCTGGTTCTTAATTCAATATGAGTAGTGGCAATGTATGGATCTCCGTAAGACAACAGAACCACCTTTTTTGTTTTTGCATGTTTTAAAATCTCATTTCCATCTTCAACTAGCCATCTTTTGCCTTCTTTGACTTCACCATTTGTCATTTTTTTGATTCTCAACATGTCTGATTTTCCAATTGGACTTGTAAATTGCTCAAGGTAAATGATGTCTGCTTTTGATAAAACTTCTAAAGCTTCAACTGGAATTGATTTGGAACCTGAAATTCCTAAACCTACAAACCAAAGCATTACTGCATGTTTTTATCGTGTAGTCTTTTTAAATGGTGTATCATTCTCTTTAAAACTTCAATTCCTCTTAGATATTCATCAATTGATACTTTTTCATCTATTGTATGAGCTTCATGTGGATCACCTGGACCGTATGTGACTACAGGAATGCTCCATTGATTTCCTATTACATTCATGTCCCCCGTTCCAGTTTTTCTAATTAGGGTTGGCCTTGTATGTTCTACATCCATAACTCCTAAAGTAAATGCTCTAACTATGGCAGAATTATGTGGTGCTTCAAAAGGCTCTGTCTCATCAATAATTGAATAGTATGCTTCAACTTTTCTTCTTTTTGCTATTTCGTTTACAAGTACGGAAATTTTCTGTTCAACAATTTTGCAATTTGTATCTACTGGAATTCTGATATCGAAAGTTGAAACACATTCTTTTGGAGTTACGTTGTGGCTTGTTCCGCCGTTTATCTCAGTTAATGTTGCAGTTAGCAACATTCCTTTGCTTTTTTTATTTTGATTTGACTCTAAACCTTCTTTGAGTTCTTTTGAAAAGATCATTGTTTCTTCAATAGCATTTTTTGAAAGCCAGGGCGCACTTGCATGTGCACTATCCTCTACGCTTACTTTGAGATTGATTGCTAGTCTTCCCTTGTATGCGATAGTCACTTGTTTAATTCCGCTTGGTTCGCCAAATACTGCATAATCTACATCCATGTGATTTTTTACTAAATTTTTTACTCCTGTGGCATTTCCTTCTTCATCTACGGTGCCGACAAAAATTACAGTGCCGTTATTATTTTGCACTGATGCAGCAGCAAACAACATTGCCATCAATGGTGCCTTTGCATCTGATGCACCGCGACCATAAAGCGAATCTCCCTCTTTTCTAACTTTGACTTTTCCTGGAACTACATCCATGTGTCCGCAAAGTAATATTTTTGGTGACCCGGTGCCTTTTTTTGCAATGATGTTGCCCACTTCATCTATGTGTATGTCTTCAAATCCTAAATCATCGCATTTGTCTGCAAGAAATTCGGCCATTGATTTTTCGTTGAGTGAAGGTGTGTACAGTCTAAGTGCTTTCTCGAGCATCTTTACTGCAAATCTTGGTGTGACTGTAAATGTTGTTTCCAATTCTCACTTTTTATTTTTTATCACGTAATCAATCATCAAGGAAGGTATGTCTACTCCACATACTCTTACCGTGTTTTTATATTCAGTTGTATTGTTAACTTCATGAACTACTAATCCGCGTTCGTCACTTTCCATCAAATCTACTCCTACTATGTCTCCTTGAACTGCATTTTTAGCTTTGATGCACATCTCTTCCATCTCTGGCGTTACTTTGCATTGTTCAGCCGTTCCGCCAAGAGCCATGTTTGTTTTCCAATTTCCATTTCCTGAAGTTCTATAGATTGCTGCAACGATCTTATCTCCTACCATTATAGCTCTGATGTCTCTTGGTGGTCTATTTACAAATTCTTCTAAATAATGAACTTGATATATTGGATACATGCTTTCTCTGCTTTCAATAATTCCCTCTGCTGAATCTTTATCGTTTAATTTTGAAATTAATCTGCCCCAACTACCTACAGTTGGTTTGATGACTTTTGGATATCCATGTGTTTCTAAATGCTCTACTGCTGCATCTTTTGAAAATGCCACAGCTGCATATGGTGTTGGAACTCCGTATTTTTTTAATAGCATATGTGTGAATAATTTATTTCCTGCAAAAATTCCTGTATTTAGACAATTAACCACATTTACCCCCATCCCTTCAAGTGCCGCAGTTGAATGTAGATTTCGATAATAACTCACACATCTTTGAATGACTGGTCCGTAGTCTTCTGGTTTTTTCTCTAAATCCAAAGCTAAATTCTTACAATCTACCATCTGTATGTTGATATTCTTTTTTCTACCCGCTTCTAGCAGAGCTTTTTCTTCCCAACGGATGGTGTCATAAAGAATTGTAATGTCAGGACTCACTGCCCCCAATCCTCGCCAACCGATTGGGCAGGCTTTAATTGGAAACCTTCTGAGCCTTTTGCTAATTCAAAACTTGCGCCACATTCCGGACATGTTACAATTTCTCCTTCCATAGCATCCTTTGGAATGGAAATATCTGCATCACATTCTTCACATTTTGACATGATATCTCTCCACTTTCCCTCTTTATTTATCATTAATTATCTTTTTTTCGAGTCTGTCTGCCAGTGGAATCTCGATTAAATCGCCCATTCTAAGTTCTTTTAGACCTGTTGCCACTGCTTTAGCACCCTCATCGTCTTTTTCAAGACCTAAAATCGACATTAAATATGCTGCACCTGTCTTGCCTGCCAATTCTCCAAATACAATTCTTCTAGTGTTTCCAACGGCTCTTGGTGGGATTGGTTCATAGGCTGCTGGATTTCGTAGTATTGCTGCAAGGTGTGTTCCAGCCTTGTGTTTGTATGCCGAAGAACCTACGATTGGTTTTGAATCATATGGTTTTATCGAAGTATAATCTTCAATTAATCTAGACAAATCTAGCAGCATATCTAATCTGAAATCATTTGGTGATTTGTAAAGATAGGTCAATGCCACTGCAACTTCTGCAAGAGGTGGAATGCCTGTACGTTCACCTATGCCATCAATTGTGGTGTGTATTTGATCTACTCCTGCGTCACATGCAGAAAATGCATTAGCTACTGCAAATCCTATGTCATTATGAACATGTGCATCAAGTGGCACGTCTATTACGTCTTTTACTGTTTTAACAAAATTATACATGCCAATAGGTCGCATAATTCCTACAGTGTCTGGCAAACTTATTCTATCTACACCCGCGTCTTCGATAGCTTTGCATACTTTTAGCAAAAATTCTGGTTCTGCTCTACTTCCATC
>Ga0210019_1003148_pt1 | contig 15358 bp, 20 predicted proteins | sample CryGeyCG2114_020_2_FD_183969 | JGI IMG/M metagenome (GOLD analysis project Ga0210019, IMG submission 183969) | Groundwater microbial communities from aquifer - Crystal Geyser CG11_big_fil_rev_8/21/14_0.20 (SPAdes) (version 2) | ecosystem: Environmental > Aquatic > Deep subsurface > Groundwater ...
TAAAAATTTTAACACATGATAGAGGTTTTGGACTAGGTCAACGACACATAACTATCTCTACTATCGGTATTAAATCTGGAATAGAAAGACTAGCTGAAGAAGATCTCCAAATTGGTCTTGCAATATCATTACATGCTCCAAATAATGAGTTACGCAAAAAACTAGTTCCTACAGCTAGTCCTAATTCTGTAGAAGATATCATTGAATCTGGAAGGAATTATTTTAAGAAAACTGGTAGGCGTGTAACATTTGAATACGCGCTTATGGCAGGAATTAATGATTCGCCCGAAACTGCAATGGAACTCGCTAATCTTTTGAAAGGAAACGGCTCTCACGTAAATTTAATTCCGATCAATCCCACAGCAGGTGATTTTAGTCGTCCAACAGAAGAGAGTATCCATAAATTTGAACGAATATTGTCAAATGCCGGTGTAAATTGTACCATTCGTATCGAAAAAGGCACTGAGATTTCTGCTGCTTGCGGTCAACTCAGAACTGATCTTATAGGCTAATTTCACAAAATACTGTTCTAAGTCTTAAAATAGGGCTTTCAAAGATTTTACACTCATGGCAACTAAGAAATCCCATGGCCGTTCACACGGATTTAAACACAAGTCTAGATCTGTTATGAAGAAAGATGCCCCTAGAGGAGTGTCATTCTTGTTACGTGAATACCAAGAGGGTCAACAAGCACTTGTCATCATTGATCCTAGACAGCATAAAGGATTACCACACAGACGATACCACGGTAAAGTAGGTGTCATCACAAATGTTGGTAGACGTGCTATCACACTTGATGTAAAATTAGGTGATAAATCGAAAACCTTAATCACTAGATTGGATCACATTAAACCATTCGGTGTATAGCATGGAAGAAGTAAAAAAGAAACAAGCAATTTCTCTTTCAGAAGTTAAAGAAATTTTAGGTAAAGTTGATCTAGAAGAAATGGATCAAATACAACGTTGGACATATGACTATGTTTCAAAATTTGTATCTACTGATTCAAAAGATGCAAAGGAAATGAAAAAGCGACTTGTTAAAGAATGTGAGTTAACTGAAGATGAAGCTGTTGAAATTGTTAACATTAGACCTACAAGTTTAGCTGAATTACGTTCTTTCACATTTGGTTGGAAAAAACTAATTCTTGCAGAAACCCTAGAAAAAATGCTCAAAATAATTAAGGAGCATTCGTAATCTTTTAGGAGTATTTTATTTTGCATCGGGCACAAATCCCACCTAGAAAGTATGAGGAGTATGCATATGTTCTAGACTTTAACTCTAGAGGGAAATCATCTACTGTACGAGGAAGAGAAGGAATCATAATCACAGCAATAGGTGAAGACAGGTTAACTATTTTAGAAATTCTTGGAATTCCAAACTCTACATTTGAGATAGGTGAGAAAATCTACATTGGAAAAGAAGGACGCACCAAAGTTTTGTCTGTATTGGGTAAAATGGAATATGATAAAATTTCATCATCTGCTCAAAGTGAATTGGAATCTGTGGTACAAAAAATTGTGACCAATAATGAATCAAAATTTGTAGAATATTTGAATAATGCACGGCCACTAACGCCACGAATTCATGCATTAGAGTTAATTCCTGGGATTGGAAAGACATACATGAAAAATATGCTTGAAGAACGAGATAAGAAAAAATTCGAAAGTTATCATGATTTACAAGAACGTGTAGGATTCAAAGAACCAATTAAACATATTTCAGAACGAATTATTCATGAGATTACTGGAGAAAGCAGAATGAATCTCTTTGTAAAGAGATGATAAAGCGAAAGCAATTTGGACAACACTTTCTCAACTCAAATTCTATAGCCAAATCTATTGTCTCTGCGGCTGATATCACAAAAAATGATGTTGTATATGAAATTGGAACTGGATTGGGAGTTTTAACTCCATTACTGTGTCAACAAGCTGATAAAGTAATTTCTGTTGATATTGATGAAAGTCTTGTCAAAAAAGCGAAACAGGCTTTTTCTCATATTGATAATCTTGTTTTAAAATCTGGTGACGGATTCAAGAAAAAGGACCATTTTACCATTTTTGTATCAAATCTACCTTATTCTAAGAGTAAAGATGCAATTGAGTGGCTTGCCCAAACATCTTTTTCCCATGGTGTGATAATGGTACAAAAAGAATTTGCAGAAAAACTACTTGCAACTGCATCAAAGAAAAGAAAAGCAATAAGCATAATTGCAACTAATGCATTTGATATCAAACTTGTATCAAAAGTGGGAAAAAATAACTTTTCTCCTCCTCCTAAAATTGACTCTGTGATTTTAAAAATTATTAAAAAAAATAATCTCACAAAAGATCTAATTCAAACAATTAACAAGATTTTTTCATATAGGAGGAAAACTGTTAAAAATATTTTAAAACAATTCAACAAGGAAACTAGTATCGACAAACGAGTAGATGATCTTTCTGGAGATGAAATAATCAATCTTGCAAACCAAATACTCGAGTAACGATGAGTATCCTCCTTCTGAGGATACTTTTTTTATTGTAGATAATATTGAGAATGAAAAAGGAAATTTAGCCTTAGATGTCGGCAGTGGTTCTGGATATTTGACAAAATTACTTTCAAAGAATTTTTCATTTGTAGTTGGTACTGATATTAATTATAATGTGTTAAGACAGCAAACTTACAAAACAGAAAATATTGTTTGTTGTAATGGCTCAGACGCATTAAAAATTAAATTTGATTTTATCGTTTGCAATTTGCCTTATCTGGCCACTGATGAAATTTTGGATGTTGCAACAGATGGCGGCGCAGAAGGATTTGAAATTCCAAAAAAAATATTTGATTCCCTGATAAACAACCTGGAAAAAAACGGCAAGTTTGTTTTCATAACCTCATCTCTATCTAACCATCAAAAATTAATTGATTATGCCCAAAAATTAGGCTTGAAAACTAGAATTATGGCAAAAAAGAAACTTTTCTTTGAAGAATTAATTTTGATTGAAGCTATTAACTAGTTATTTTCGTAATTTTTCTTTAGCATATACAATGATTGCATCAGTCATCTGTGTTGTTGATGCATTACCTCCAATATCCCATGTTACTGTTTTTCCCTCGTTGATTACTTGGTCAGTTGCAGAAAATATTGCATCTCTAATTTCGATTTCACCCAGATATTGTGCCATCCAAGCTCCTGATAGAACCGTTGCAGTAGGATTCACTTTATTTTGTCCTGCAAATTGAGGTGCGCTTCCATGTGCAGCTTCAAACATTGCAAAACTATCCCCCATATTTGCAGAATAAATTAATCCGATAGATCCTACTAGTCCAGAAGCTAATTCTGAAATAATATCCATGAATAAATTTGTACTAACTAGAATTGAGCCATTGAATTGCTCTGGTGCTACAACCATTTGCTGAGCCATATTATCGATGTAAATTTCAGACAGTTCTACATCGGTTCCTTCTACTGCTTTTTGAGATGAACTCCAAAAAATCCCATCTGTCTGTTTTAGAATATTTCTTTTAGTGATTGCAACCATTTTTTTCATGTTGTATTCTTTTGCCCATTTCATTGCTGAATTAAGGAATCTATCACAACCTTGCCTTGTAATTTTTCTAATTGCAATTGCAGAATCTTCAGTAATCTGTGCCTCGATTCCTGTGTATAACCCCTCTGTAGCTTCTCTGAAGCAAACACAATCAAGTTTTCTGTTTGGTGTTAATCTATCATAAGTTTTAGTTGGTCTTATGTTAGAATACAATTCAAATTTTTGACGTAGAGTAACTGCAACGCTTCTGGGGGCTCCTGGGATTGGTATTGTAGTTGTTGGTCCCTTAAAACATGCATCAGACTCTTCAAGAATCTTCATTGTTGCGTCTGGGATGTATGATTTGTCTTTTCTTCCATTTTTATCCCATTGTTCTGAGCCTGCCTCACATAGAATAATTTCTGATTGACTGTTACATTCTTTCAAAACTCTAAGCATTGAATCTACAACTTCAGGTCCTATACCATCACCTTTCATTACTGCTGCTTTTTTACTCAAAACTGCAAGAATTTGAGGAGTTTATTATTTAATTCTAACTTGCCAAAAATAGCATATACTTATCTAACTTGTTAGTATGTAGATTAAGAAATGGATTACCTGAGTGATAAGTTAACAGAAGAACAACTATTCAAACTAACATTTGATAAAGGAAAATCAAATGACTCTGTTCAAGTTCTAAAGTCTGCATTGTCAAACTTTGAGTATTTTACCCAGGATCAATTCAAAAAAACCCGGTTACAAGTGTTAGATGATCTATCTAATGAATTCAAAAAGAACAGAGATACCAGAGCACCACTCATACTATTACATAGATTTAGAGAATGGATTAGTGAAGATCATCTTGAAATTCGTACTGTTAGCGGTAATGGTGCAGGACGACCACTAAAGGCAAAACGTGGAAAATCTCAAAAAGATTACTTGTCACAAGTCAAAAAATGGATGCGCCATTGTGGCGGAATCAAAATAGACATTGATGATTATCGAGACTTTGTATCTATTCCAAACAGTGCTATGGAAGAAGAGGATGAAGCCCAACCTTTGACCCGCGATGAATTAAAAGAGATCATTCTCCACACGATGAATCCTGTAAGGAGATCAAAATTCTATTTTATGAAATGTACTGCAGCTAGACACCTGGAAACCTTGAGAGTCAAGAAAAAATACATTGATTTTTCAAAAGATCCTGTAATGGTTAGACTCCCAAAACATATTGTTAAAGGTAAAACCAGAACAAGAATCGTATATCTTGATAAAGAAGCATCTTCTAAGGTTGAAGATATCTGTAATAGATTATCTGATGATGACTATGTTTTCATGCCTAATGATGCAATAGATACGAATTTTAGAAATAATGAAAACAGATGGTGGGGCAATATGATGGCTAAACTACATCTAGATCAAAAAGGTGAAAATGGACATCTCAAAAAGAGAATTCATTCTATACGAAGTTTTGCAATGAAAGCCGTAGAAAAAGGAAACAATGATTCTGTAATTGCTGATGCATATGGAGGTCACAAAAAGTTTGTTGGGAAATATCTTGATAAAACAGACGAAGAAAGAAATGAAATTTTTAAAAAATCAGAACCTTACATGTCATTATTCAGTGAGATAGTGACTGTTGATAATGAGGAAATAAAGGAACAATATCAAAAACAAATGGATATAATGCAAAAACAAATTGACGATCTGAAATATGGTTTAACTGGAAGAATGAATATGTATAATGAGCAATTAGCCCCACTTGATATTTCTTCTACACATTATTTAGCTAACTCCCTTCTCTCCTTAATGATTGAACTTGGATTATCTGAAGAACAAAAAGTTACGATGATGAAAGAATTTGAACAAGCTAAAAAAGAAAATAGAGAACCTGATTTACGTAAAGCATGGAATCAACCTAGACTAACACAAGAACAAGTAAAAGAGATGAGAGTTCTATTGAATAATTATCGCCATACTGGTTCTAAAAAACAAGCAAGTCAAAGTAATCATAGACTAACTAGATATCGTGGATCTGAATATCTCAAATTGCTTTTGTCTGAATATGAATAATATGTATGAATCTGTCAAGATTTGATCAGACGGGAATAACTTCAAAAACACAGTTCTTGGAGTGAATCCCGACTCTCTAGTGCAACAGCTGGAAATTCTTTCCAAGTAGCCCAAAGTCCTCAAGCTACATGGCTCTACAGTGTATCTGCAAATGCTGAGTCAAGTAAATGGATTCCTTAATCCTTTTTTCTTTTTTTATACTATATTGATCAGTTGTGATTAGGAGAAAAAGAAAATGAAAACCGTAAATGGACTCTTTGTAATTAGTGTAATTTTTGTACCGTTATTGCTAATTTCATTAAACTATTCTGAAATTGATGATTTTTACAAATATTCTGTTCCATTAAACAAAGCCAAAATAATTCCAAATTTCATTCCCCAACCAAATGCATTCCAAGACGTACAAGATGAAAAAGATTCTACGTGTTACACTACTCCGTCAATGAACCAGTATTGTTACAAAAAACCAAAAGTACATGACAAACAAGACATAGATCACTTGGCATCTTTTATCACAGGGAATAGTGGAATTAACGGTGAACTTCACTTTGATAGAGTTGGTCTAAAAGGTGGTATCTTTACAATAAAGAACATGGAACTCATTGACAAAAACTCTGCATTGTTTACGTTTGCAGACAAGGATTATCGCATAGGAAACAAGGATAGAACAATTTATGAGATAACAGAAGACTTTGAATTTAACACAACCATTGAAAAATATGATTCATTTATCACACATTGCGGAAATTCTGATGGAACCGGTGCAACCATAGTTCAATATCTGGGAACTGCAACAATTGATGGTGTGGATTATTTTCTGACATGGCATACAGTGATAGAACCTGAAGATAGATTCGAATGCAAATACCCTCAAATCATACAACACAGTTTGAATCATAATTTTATAGAGTTGTAGAACATTCAAACATGCTGAATTTAATTACAAAATGATACTTTAGTTTTGGCTTGCGTCCTGAATTAGGTTTTTCCGTTTAAATTTTCACTTTATATCAATAGCGCTAACAGTTCAAATCTGTTGAGATTCAAACTCTACATTTGACTTAGAGATGAAACATGACTCTTGGAATTCTCAAATGCATTTTGTAATCTTGATTCTAATTCTGCTTTTTTCTGAACATCTGCAATCCATTGCCCTAGTTGTGCTTTGATGATTTCTTCATGCCAAGATAATTCATGGTCTATTTTCCCTGATTTTTCATTAATTTTTGTAACCATTTTACCTACTCAGTATGTATTATACACACCATTAGTTATATTCTTTTTGCATACTTTTGCATACCATTGAAGAAAGAAAAGATCAGCGTATCTATTGATGCAGAACTTATGGAATGGATGGATGATCAAATCACAAAAAGAAGATTCTCTAGCCGTTCCCACTGTATCTTGTATTGTATGGATTATGTTAAAAATCAAGAGAAATAGAATCTCAAATTATCTCACATTGGAATTTATTTTAAAATCATTTAATGGTAAATGAAACTTGTCAATACAAAATCAAAAAAAAAAAAAAAATATAGTGTGGTCATAATAATTTCATAGTCATTTATTGATGTTGTTATGTTGTAGGTGGCTTGTGAATAGATTTCATGATTCTTTTTTTGGTTTTAATTTGAGTGATGTTTGTACCGTTACATTTGGGGCACGCAGATAGTTTGTGATGTGTAGTTTTTTGTGGGGCGAATTTTTGTGTTGCACCCTTGTGTCCTGCTATGCCGCCACGGTTTGATTTTCCATCTCTGTTTTCTCTTTTCTCTTGTTTTTGTTTTCTCCACTGTAAGGAATTACTTGATGGCGGGGAGTGAGGGTTCTCATAGTATGATAATTTTTGTTCTAACTTGTTGATTGTATTTACCAAACTTTCATTTGATTTCATCAAATCATTTACGAGTAATTGGAGTCGTTTGTTTTCTTGTCTTGATTGTTTAATCTCTTGTCTTAACTCTGAAATGATTTTCTCATAATCTGTCACAATCAAAAAATGAATAATGTTGATCTTAGATCTTGCGGTGTAATTTCATTGATTTTAGGCGTAAAGGTTGATACATACCAATTTTTTTAATTATGATTGATCTATAGTGTATCGTTATTTCATTCTAATTAATAGATTAAACCAAACGCAAATTATCCAAAAGAGTTCTACGATATTTGGCAAATCTTGGCTGATTTTCGGTAATTAATTGCTGGACATCTTTTTCATTTAATTGTTGAAACCCTCCTTGCAGTGTAACTGTAGCAAGTTTTAATTGACCTCCCACTGATGGAGATACTGTTTCAGTTTCAATTAACATAAAAGCTGCTAATCTTTTCAATTGTGCTACATCCATTTCAGGATAATAGAAATGATTCACTAAATAATATAAAAAAAGAAAAAAGGGTTATTCTGTAAGACTAACAGCTACACTAGCTAATCTTTCCAGAGGATGTAGTCCGTGAATAACTATTCTCAGATCGTTTTCATAGTAAAGCAATTCAGCTTGTGAAGAACTGACAATTCCATCACCGTTATCAAAACGTTTGATTTCATTGCCCACTGCTTTTGTAGTGCCTATTTGTATTGGGGAATATTCTGAATTTTTATTTAGCATATCCTCAACTTCGTCGGCTACTTTACTATCTGCTTTTGGCATAATACTGATTGTTATTCCTTTTTGATTCCAAACAAAGTCTTGATCCTTAGTATCTGGTGTTAATTTTTGTGGTGATGCGTACATCTTTACCTCCTTTTCATTAGCTGAAATGAGTTGTACGGAATAACCATCTGGCAAATAACTTGGCAATTTTATTTCATGACCAATTATTTCGGATGCTTCATCTACAGTTGAAACTTGATCACCTTTGAGAAATACACTCATAGGTAATGGTGGTGGTACAAGACCAGGTACAAAAGTTTCGTCATAGATTTGACTTTGTTGTGGTTGTTGCGTTGGACTAGTAGTTAAAAGCACTGCAAACATTACTGCTGCAATACTTCCAACACTGATTCCAAATATTTTTTTATTCATTTTTTATTCACCTAACAACTTGCAGGGCCCGAACCCTCTCCATGTTCTGATTTGTAGTTAGCAATACACTCAAGGACATAATGTCCACTTGTTACACTATCACCAACCAAACCATTGTCTTGATCGTCCCATAGTTCCCATGTACCATCAACATATACTCGTTGACTGTTAAAGGTGACTGTAGGAAGTGTTATTGAAGAATGTGAGAATTCAAAGCCTACATTGATAGCAATTGCATCAGTAACTGTGAAGGAAGTTACTGTTTTAGTCAATCCAGGCGCTACCATATCCCATGTATAATCTTCGTTGGTGTTAGAAACTTCCCAATTATATGCAGTTCCATCAGAAATTCCAAAATATACTGGGGTTTTCTTTTGTCCATCGATTGCATAATAGGAATGAATGTTCTCACTACCTTGATCAGACCAACCAACTTCCCTATACTTACCAGGACTATCCAAGGTTGCCCAAGTAGGAGTAACTAGAACTGTACCGGAAGCAATCGTAGTATCTTCAACTTTATAATTTGCTTTTACACCATAAATTTCAGGGGTTACTGGATAAACTGCTCCTGTACTTTTTATTAGATCGTGTGTTGCATAATTAGAATATGCAGATACACTTCCAACAAATGTTCCAATCATCAATACTGTAACGACTGTGGATGCCATCAAGATGTTAAACTTGTTAGATGTTTTTGGTTTTGCATTCATGTTATTACCATTCCCAAGTTTGGAAATCATTAATAAGAAACGCGTACCGTTCAGGACGTGCTGATCGGTACGTAATATTTTTAAACATAGATTTTCTCATCGTTTCTTTTTGTATCAAAATTTTCTGTTTCAAAAAGTTTGTTTTTGCAAAAGTAGATTCCTTGCGAAGTGAGACGTATTGATTCAATCTGTTTGTCCTGACTGTCAAGCTCAAATTTTACAAAATCCATCTTTTCATTTAACCATCTAAGATAACGCATACATGTAGGATATTTTAAACCGGATTTCATTGCAATTTGTGATTTTTTTAACGAACCATGCTCGTAGAAAGCAAGCAATATTCTTTCAACTACTGACCATCTTACGGCATCCATTTCTTTTATGTTAGAATTGATTTTTTGCTTCAAATTACTATCCTCATAGAATATTATTTTTTCATACTTTTATATATAAAACATTACGCATGTATTCTACGGAAGACACAGATCAGCACATAATACATTTTTTGATATAATATTCAGGTTATTCTATAATCATACAATCAGTTTTGTCCGATCTGAAATGTGATTGATGCTTTAAACTGGAATTTATGATGTTTATCCTATCACAATATCATATTTTAATAATTAAAATAACGACTCCATTATACGATGATTGCTTTATTGGAATTTGAATGCAAGATATACGGTGTGATATTGACCAGTGAAGAATTTCTGAGAAGGCATTACAAAGTGGTGCATAAAGAAATTTTGTAAAATATGTAGTTTCTATGGGATATCGACAGACTGAAAATTGAAAATACCAAATCTCAACAGGTTTGAACCTTATAGATCAGGAGTCAAACGAATTGGAACAATCAGAGATTTTTGGAGTTTCAAAGAGAGATACAATGGAATATGTTGATTTTCAAAAGAAAATACGAAAAATAATTGAGAGTTTGACTTTGCATAAAGTATTCGAGATCGGATTAGATAAGAGGGAATTTTACAGGTTGAAAAATAAATTAGAAAGCGACAAACTAATAGTACTTAGGAAAAGAATCTGGAAAAGACTCAATAATTTTATTTAGTCAAAGATTTTCTAACAGTCAGTGGAAAAAGAAGAAAACAATGAAAATTTTGCCAAAATCAAAGTATTTTCTTCAGAAGATGAACAATTAAAAATACTTGGAGAATTGTTGAGCAATAAATCCAGCAGAGACATTATCAAATTATTAATTGAAAATGAAATGTATACAAACGAAATTACAAAAAAATTAGATCTCAGAGTAAGCTTGGTGATTCATCATTTACAAAAGATGGAATCAATTAACCTACTTGAAATTACCAATAAGAAAATTGTTAGAAACGGAGAGATGCATCGCTTTTTTCGAATTCCATCAGGTATACTAATTTTTCCCAAGAAATCAGAGAACGAGACAAATAATAGATTTATAAAACAAATTTTTAAAAATGGAGTAAAGTTTGCAGTTATTACTTTTGCAGTTTTGACATCTTGGGCAACTTCTACTTTCAACAATTTTCAAAATAAAGAGATCTCACCTACTAGTGGCAGTTTTGAAATTGTAGATGTGTTAAATAAAACAACAGATATAGTAAATTCTAAAACAGAGATCCTAACTAATAATTTCTTGTTCATTCCAATTATAATTATTGGGAGTAGTTTGTTTTTAATTTGGTTTACTAAAAAATATAAATAAAAAAAAGATATCAAATATTCATTGACGAATATTTGAGAAGAATTGGGTTTCATTTAGTCCTTCTGGATAATCAGAACCAATGGCAACACCGTCTTTGAGTAGGTATTTTCCCATATTATTTCCATAGACAAAATAATTATCGCCCATTTCAGATTCAGGTTCATATCCTACAAAAAGAACTACTTGTTCATTTTGTTCAAATTTTGGATGCATGAAACTCTGTGTTTCATATCCCTCAGAAATACCACCTAATGTTCTTACAGTGATTTCTTTTTCTGTATATTTTCCAGTTAGGTCTTCTTCAACAGCAATTACAGCATCTGTGAATACGATAGGTTTGTCACCAAATCTTTCGCCTTTTTCATCAACGAATACTTTTATGTCTTTGACGGTACCTTTTATTATGTACAATGATCTATCGGCGATTTCTTCTACAGAAAATGGATCTTGTAATCCGTCAACAGTGGTTACAACGCGATGAGAAGTATATGTCGTATCAATAGATAGTGATGCTATCGAGATTATAGCAATTATTGCCATAATAGATGTGAACACTATGCTATTTTTTCTACGGATATAGATCATCTACTTCATCTCCATCATCTGTTTGTACACTTAAGGCATTGCAGTTATAGGCACCCCACATTACAGTATGAGCTTGTGTTCCGGTAGTAGCATCAGCAAATTGTATCCAATGTCCAAGTTCATGTGTTGCAACATACTCTATGTTTGGATTGTCGCTATCACTACAAGTATTGCCTGTTTGCCAATTTCTACCTGATGTATCAAAGTCAGTATCGACATCAGTAATAATTCCACTGGATGCAGTATATGTTGTTAAACCTATTGTAGTGCCAGATAAATTGCTTGCTCCAAAGGTTCTACCACAAGTAGTACCAGTCTGAAAATCAAAACTAAAGTCTGTAGTTTGAGCATTCCAATCTGATATAGCATCATCAATTTCAGGAGTTACACTAGAGCTTTGGATATATGCACCACCAACTAACATACTATTGAATTCAGATGTAAGCAAGTCATCTCAAAACTCAAAAAACATCCAAAATTGGACTCGATAATTGACGGCTAATTCATTTGTTCTGACCTAAATTCAGCAATTAGTGCTACAAATCGTGGTTTTGAGATGAGTTAAAGATAACAAATATCAACATTTCCACCAGATTGTTTATTTCCAGTAGTTAATGGATGATCTGCGAATGCAAAAGTTGACATTGATTGTGCAACAAACATTACTGATGTAATTGCAATTATTGTCGAAAGAAGTTTTTGTGTATTTTTTGTTGTCATTAAAGTTTACTTAATGTATGATATTAATAAAAATTAGATCAATCCAGATTGAGCTAATCCTTATATTCATATCATAACAACTTCCTACATGAATTGCAAAGAAATAGTAGGAAAAGATCAGTTTGAAAAGGCACAGCGCCTGCAAGCTGTTAGGTGAACTGACCCTTTACAAGACAAACGGCATGAAGATACATGTTGGTTTCTCAAAAGGTGATTTCAGATACCAAGTTGGAGACTGGCTTACAATGTATGCTGCAAAAAAGATGGAAGTATCAAAGATCTTCTAATTTTTTCTTTTTTAACTAAAACATCATAATACTGCATTGTATTGTATAATCAACAGGTTTAGAAAATGCATAAAAATGGTCAATCATCTCTTATATGGCTTTGTAACAAAATAATTTTTTAATTTTAAAACAAATTTTGATAGAGTGAATCATAAGAATTAATTTTTAAGAATTTCCTATTATAAGAACATTAGATCAATTTGGATTGACTAAATTCTTATAAACTAATATGTTATGATAATAATAATGACTACAAAAATGAAAAAATCAATGATGAACAAACAACTTATGTCGGTATTAGTTATGTTGACAATCATTCCTTTAGCAGGAACAGCTCTAGCAACTAACAGTAATGCTTGGTATTGGGTTGATGCAACTCAAACCTATGTTTGTACTAGTGATCTACAAAATGGATTAACAGTTACGGGTAATGTTTCTATTTGTGCTGATGTATCTACAAGTGGAGATCGATGGGAAAATAATCCGGGAAGTAATTGGACTCTATCCACAAGTGGAACTGGTAATGATACTAATATTACAGCCGAAGATTTAGCAGCAGGAGATCTTGGTGTTACAAATTATGGCTATAATGGATCATACCAATTGGTAGAAGCAAACATAGAAATCAATCAAAATGAAAGTTGGGGGGATGTTCTAGATGGTGATTCAACTAAACGTGACTTTCAATCAGTCATGACACATGAATTTGGCCATTTAGCAGGATTATCTCATACTACTAATACTAGCTCAGTAATGTATGCAACTGTTGCAATAGGTGATGATAATAGACAACCAACATCCCATGACTTCGATCATATGGATGACAAGTATTGATATGACTAGAAAATTAATTCTGTTCTCTAGTTCAGCATTATTACTAGGATTAATATTTTCATTAGCTTTGGTTATGAATAATCAAAATGATGAAATTGTTGGCGTATCTAGTAGTTATAGCTTTTCAGCCATTGAGCCTGAAGATGTTACAAAACTTGCTACAAGCGTTGTACGTGGGACAATCATTGATCAAAAACAAGTGATAGACTATAAAGACAAGGAAACACAAGATGGTGAAATAAAGAAAGCATTCTTGAAAGTTCCCTCACAAATCTACACAATTCAAACTGAAAATGTAATTAAAGGAGAAACAACTCCCAAAACATTTGAAGTAAAAATGAGAGGGGGTATAGTTGATGGAATTACATGGAATGCTGGATTTGGTGAATATTCTCTTGGTGACGAAGTAATTCTAATCCTAGATAAAAAAGACCATAATAGTTTCTACCAGCCAGTTTCAGAGTTTTTTGGAGTATATCAAATTGAAGGTAATATGGCACTAAGCCAAGAGAGACAATTTACCGAAAGTGTCCTCTTAGAAAAACTTCAATAATTTCTTTTTTTTAAATATAACAAAATCTCAAAGAAATTATGAAAGTTCAATTATTATTTTTATTTGCATTAATTCCATTAATTTTTCCAAATGTTTTAGGTATGTGTGCACCCGAATATTTAGAACCGGGAGAACCATGTATGGATGTTTTTGGCACCTTAATCATAGAACCACATGAAGCTCAAATAGTAAATCTTGATGGACAGTTATTTCGTCTTATAGGACCTTTTGCACTGGAACGAGAATCTGATGATAGAATTAGTTTAGATGGTGTGCTATTTACGCATCCTTCCTATCCAAATCCTCTAATATCTGATGGGCCTGTATCTGTGAAAATTATATTTGATGATGGAATGACCGAAAGTATTTCAAAAGTTGGTGCTCATTTACCCTTTATTGAATTTACAATACATCAAGATCCACAAGTAGGAGTTAGACAAAATGCTGATGGCACGTTTGATTTTTTGCTAAGTGTTGAAAATCAATTCATTTCCCCACTAAAACAGTTCAAGTTAGGAATTGCAATAGATGAAATACGATGTAAGGAAGGATTACAACTTGCAATAAAAAATTCTAATGACAACCCAGTTTGTATCAAAGAAACTAGTATTGAAAAATTATCCACACGTAATTATATTTCTGACTTGATAATAATAGGTTTCAAGCATCAATTACCTGAAATTGAAAACTAGAGTTCAAACCTATTGGGATTTGAACTAAAAAGGATAAAAGCAAATTTTGTCATATAATATGAAAATGCCCTAGTCAACATCTGATATTCTAAGAAAGGCAATCAGAAAGGAACTATCACGTGGAGATGATTATTCCACTACACAAAGAGACGAATTTCATGAAAAATTCTTGAATTCTCATCCTGATGTTACATGTGGCAGAACGCTGATAGTGAAAATTTTCAAGGAAATCTATGAAGAACTTTAACTAGCTATGAAAATCCACACAAACACCTATGAAAAAATCCCTATGAAAATACAATCCCTATGAAACCTATTGATCATAGTGCCTGAGAATTACCTATCATAGTGCCTAGAACATCAAATAACTACTTCGCACACCTAGGTAGGTGTACGAAGTATGGTAAAATGGTGTGATACTTTGCTGAAAAAAATATTCGAACCTTTTTTTATTCACAAATCTAGTCCGAAATAATGCGTATTTCTTGACAATCTAGTTAATTCTACCTTGTTGAAATGTTTTCTATAGTGATGATTTAATAGGTAATTTAATAAATTAAATTTTAATGCAGATAGTTCAAATCTCTGATCTTCACGTAGGCTCTCAATTTTTACAAGAGAAATTTGATATTTTGGTTAATGAGATCAATGAATTAAATCCAGACGTGATTG